>Ga0207416_1000204_pt1 | contig 109793 bp, 101 predicted proteins | sample PaiPotPPM11metaG_FD_184107 | JGI IMG/M metagenome (GOLD analysis project Ga0207416, IMG submission 184107) | Iron sulfur acid spring bacterial and archeal communities from Banff, Canada, to study Microbial Dark Matter (Phase II) - Paint Pots PPM... ... | reverse complement strand
TCAACGACTCGCCGGCGAAGATCTTCTTGAGCTTCCGCCGGCAGCGAGCGAGCATCTTGGTTTCCCATGCCCAAGACACTAGCACATCATTTCCAGAATGTCATCTATATTATGCTCCGATTAGTAATTCCCATTTCAAAGGTGGTCGTGCTGCTCAGAAGGTTGACGCCCTCATCGCGAAACTTGTCTTCGATCTGCTTGGCCAGATTTTTCTCAATCTGGGCCGTGTGTTCCTCGGATTTCAAAGTGGAAAACTGCGGCTGTCCCTGACCAGCCACCCAACGGGCGATAATATTTGGGGCTCCCGCATCAAAGGCCTGCTGTTCCAAGAGGCCATCACATTCCTTGCGCGGACAACAATTTCGGACTGAATAAGCGGAAACAATTCCACAACGATTGCACACATGCCGCGATCCAGGCACCACCGGAACGACACGAAGTCGTTCATGATCTAACTTCCAGGTGCCCTTACTTTCGATCAGAAGTGCCCGCTGGACAAGGAAATCCCAGATCCTTTCGGCGAGAATCAGCACCTGGTCCCTAGGAATTCGCAAAGCGCGGCGCAGGTAGTCGGTAAAGACGTTGTCTTTGCTGGAATTGACTTGTGGCAACCAGCCGTTAGTATTCCGGATTCCGTGGCGTCTTAACACATAAGCAATATCGGCCGTCACTCGCGCGAACGCTGGCGCGTCCGCTTGCACCCGCCCCTTGGGCAGTGTGAACGCCTTGCGCTGGCGCATAAACGAAAGCAAAACCTGCAACAGGCCATCGGCCTCGATTGCACTTAATTCAGAGTCTCTGAGAACTTTCCTAAAATCTACTTTCTCGACGTCTCCGAGCGAATACTCCACCGAGACCAATCCGAAGTCTTCTGCGGATTCACGGGCAGAGTCCGGAATTCCAAAATAGCCGAATGTTTCGGCTATCCACAAATCTTTCTTGCCTTTGGCATCCAACTCCTCGTCCGGAAACCGTGAAACTGGCAGGAAAAACTGAGGATCATTTGCTTCTTCATCTGCCAGAAGCTCCCCAAGGCCAACAAAATCAAGCTTGCGTTGTTCTCTGTGGAGAACCTGCAAAATCCTGCGCCCCATATCGTGCAGAAAGGTTTCTTCCTCTAGGAGAGAGGGAAATGCAGCAGCGCGTTGGCGGTGGTCGGTGAAACACAGAAGCTTTCGTGCTTTAGCTATGGTGGTATTTCTTGGGGTAACGGAAAAATGAGCAAGGGGGACGGCCATCGCAAGCCCCATCTCGTCATCCGACTCCTGGAACCGTTGCACAGGCTCAATCCCCGATCCATTCCGGGAACCGCAGTTCGGACACGCTGAGAGGAGTGATTTCTCCTGCCGATAGAGGTTCTGGTGATCTTGGGCCCGGCCTTGATGCGCGCACTGCCGATGAAAAATCTTAATGGTGCGAAGCTGGGGATCGCCACAGGTGCAATTGTCGCCCGCACCTTCTTCCTTCTTCTTTCCGCAGGCTACACACCATTGGAGTTCGGCGGGATGCGCGAACAAATCGCCCGTTTCTGCTTCGTCATCAGCGTCCTGAGGACAGGGGTAGGGGAGGTCGCCGTCAATGCTGATATAGGACCAAAATGAATCGCTCATCCATCCGAGTTCGGTGCTAAACGAATCGAAATACGGTTTTACAGCCCCTTCGCCGTCCGGATTCTGGGCGCGGCGCGGACCCAAGTCCTGAAGAGCACCAAAAAGATAGCCGCATTTGCGACAGCTAACTACCTCAATCAGTTGCGATTTGCGCCCGGCGTCATAACAATCCGGGCATTCTCCCTCGGGAACGCTTGGATTCGTTTTTCTGGAAACGAAGAATGCGGGCTTACCGTCCTGGCGTCCAGAGCATGCTCTATGCACGCATACGTGAAGCCCATCTTGGGCACGGACGAAATAATGCAATCGTGTCGGCAGCAGGTCCTCATGTGACTGGTCTGACTTGGCAACGGCTGCGATTTCTAAGAGCCCCTCTATTCCTTCCACCGCTTGCGGGTGTTCCGGCCATAGCAATCTAGCCGCATCCATAAGCAGCGTCGGCTTCGTAGATAAAATATCCCTACGGAGGCGATACAGATTCTGGTCATGGGTGAGCACAATGCTCAGATCCCCCTGCAGGTCCCCCACACCAAGCTGTTGCCTTACGTCGGCAGTGCGGTCGAGTCGTATCGCCTCGGCGGCCTTGAGGTACTGAACCGGTGTCGGAGAAAATGCCGGTTGTTGAAGCACTGGGGCGGTAGGCGTTCCATATATCGGATTGGGTTCCGAGAAACTTTCGCCAAACAGATCGGATGCAAACTTGCGTACCTTGTTTTCACTCTCGGTATCTCCCTGTTTTCCGAGTGTTGCGGAGGTCGCTATGCAAGTGAGATTCTCAATCCCCAGACGATCCTTCAGCCGCCGCACCAGGAACGCGATTTCCGTCGCCTGTATGCCGCGATACGCATGCGCTTCATCGAGGACGAGAAACTTTAGCCGCGCATTCTCGAAAATGGGCGCATCGACAGGTCGCTCAAGCAGATACTCCAGCATGGAAAAATTCGTGATGAGAACCTGTGGCGGGTTAGATCGAATCTGCTCGCGGTGATTGAGCAGATTCGGAATGTCAGCTCTCAGTCGCTCTGCGACTCGCAGGTCCACCTTTTGCTGGAGTTCATGTTGCGTAAGACCTGCGTCAGCCAGCTCCTCCCGGAATGTATCGCGGAGTGTGCGGACATATTTTTCTTGCGACTCAGGAGTTTGCCCGGTGAATCGCGCAAAAGTTATTTGCGGATGAGCGGCCAGCATTGATTCCCATTCCGTAAGCTGGTCGTTAACCAGAGCATTTAGCGGATAAATAATTACGGCGCGTAGGCCCGGACTGGGGTTACGCAGCAGATCGTCCAGAATGGGAATCTGAAAACAGAGGGTCTTGCCGCTGCTTGTTCCCGTCGCTATGACAGCGTTCCTGCCATCAAGGACGAGTTGGAGGGCGTCCGTCTGGTGTTTCCACAGAGCGCGGTCTCCCAGCCGTTTCCGAATTGTCGCCTTTGTTTTCTCATGCAAGGAGAGTTCATCCAGCGCGGCCCCTTCCTTGTAGACCTGCGACTTTTCCAGATAGGGGCCATTCACGAGTTCCTTAGCGGTTAACCTCTCCTCCCAAATAGCTTTGGCATGCCCGAATGCCCGGTGGAAGCGATACTTCGCTTTCATCAGGTCCACATATGGCAAGAACACTTCTTTGTGGAAACGAGCGGTTAGTGAGTCCATAGTGATCCGCCGACGGCAACACCGTTTCTGTGGAGATACTGCTCGATCGCCTCGCGCGATTGCGTTGGCCAAGTCATCTTTAGGTACGCAGCCTCTCCGCGTTTGTCGCTCACTTCGATGATGGGCAAGCGCTCACCCGGAATGTCGCAGATCATCCGACGGTACAGTCCCCACAAGATGGATGGATCGCCGCAATAATTCAACTGAAATGACGCTCCGGGTAGAGGTATCGACTCGGCACGGTTTTCACGAATCATCCATCGCCGCCCGCGTTGCACGGCCACGCCCACGCGTTCGTACTTACGCAAAATGTATGGCGAGAAGTGCGAGGAAGGTGCGATCACGTCCTTAGCGAGCACCAGATCCTCCCATTTCATGCCTTCAGTCGATTGGCACAGAAGAAACATCGGAAGGAACGCTCCAGGGAGATTGTCCCAGCATCGATTGATTGCTTCGCCTTCACGGCCCACCATCCTTACTGCGATGTCCTCGCTTATGTGAGGCTTGGCCTCGATAGAGATACGGCGGTCTCCACGCAGGTCAGGAGATTTGAATGCGTCGTCCAATTGGCTGAAACTCCTGAGCGTAGTTACGCCCGGTCGATGTTCAAGCCAGATCATTTTGTTCCACTTCCAACGGTAGTAGTTCCTGTCTGGTGAATCGCGAACGTCCACATGTTCCCACCAGCCCGAAGCTGCTTTGCCGTCGATAAAGACCTTGAACTCGCTGGCGAGCGCCGCCGAGTCGTCTTTGAAATAGCCACTCGGAATTGCCACGCACGGAATGGGCAGATGATCGATCTTAATCTTACCGTCCGGGGTTCGATTAAAATGAGCGGTCTTAGATCCCCAACCAGTAATAAACCGCGCCTCGATCCTTGCCCGTGTCTTAAAGCGGATGGTTCGCGAGTCATGACCGTTGATTTTTAGGCAAAGCTCCGCATGTTTTCCTGTCGGCCACAGACGCGTCAGAAAACAGACAGTGCCGTCTTTCAACTCGAACCGCTCGTTTGCCTGAGCGTCGCTGTCATCGAAACCGTCGCGAGACACCAGCTCGATTGCGCGCTGCGAAACCAAGGCATAGCTTCTTAAGGGCAGCTGATCCCGACTGACATTTACTAAGCGCCCTCCATTCTCCAGGTCGAAGAGTGCCCAATTATTGATGCCGGGCACGTACTGTGTTTCCCGGTCATTCCCCAATTGAAGAGCGACCGCAAGCATGCCCGCAAAAGAATCAGAATTAAGAACCAACTCGTCGGGGGAGGGGGCCGCTTCTTGGTGGCGCGAACCTACGCACCATGAAGCTGGGAGCTTATCGCGGCTGATTGCGGGCAAGAGTAGCGAGATGTTTTGCCGTTGCTCATCCCAAATGAGCCTGACGCGGAAGCGGAAAAGTGAGTCCGGATCTTGCGGCCGCAAGAAATCCGCCGTCTCCGGCACGTCGTCAAAGTATTCCTGACGGAGAATGCTCGCTCGCGCGATGTCCCCAATTGTCAATTGAGGATCGCCTAAAAGAATTTCACGAACATCGAGCACATCTTGGATGAGCGCGCTGGCAGATTCTCGATTTTCCGTCAGGAATCGGCGCAGCCGTGTCCGGCTACCGGATCTTTTTTCGACAATTTCTGCCCAATCTTCATCGGACAATGACCGCCAGTCCTTACGCCAAAGCGCCCAATCGCACACTTCGAGAAATCCGTCCCACAGTGAAAGCGGGATGCCGATGAGATTCACTGCGGAGCCGACAAAATCCGTTCCGTTTCCACGGAGCTTCAATTCCAGGCGAAACTGACGGGCTGCAGTCGCGAACGCTGTATTGATTTCGGATTGCTGATTGGCGCGTAGTTCCTCGGAGCCAACAACTTTTGCAAATTGCGGCCAAAACCTGTTCTCGTCGTATTCGTAGAATGCTAACCCGCAATAAAGCACCAGAAGGCACGCTGGGCAACCTGAAAACTGGCTTTTCCAAGTCCTCCACTCACGACACACGGATACCAGAAATGCATCCCATATGATGCGATCAGGAACGACCGGAAGCAGAGGTGCATGTGAAGCGCCCTTCGAGCGCTCACGGCGCTGGATCTTCGCCGCGAAGTAGTTTTCCCAACCTGCGAGTGTTCCGAACATTGTGAGCACACTAAGAGAGTTTTGGGGGTTCTGGGAACTACCCATTCGTCGCACTAGACTTAATATTAGATATTAGAGGGTATGCACCTTGATGCAACATGAAAAGGGATGGAAGTGACTATCACGGTACCTTGTCACCAGGCATCCGCCGCGCGCTCAATCCCACTTGGAAATCCTGAGTATGTGTTAGCAAGCGGTCAACGGCCCATCGTTGACACTCCGGTGTCCGCTCTATAAGCTGACACCCATGGAAGGCATAGGGCCATACATTCGGCGTCGTCGTGATGAGCTTGACATGTCATTGCGGGAGTTCGCAAAGAAACTCGATTGTTCCCCTGCATTTATCTCAGACATCGAACTGGGACGAAGACATCCGTCAGACAAAGTTCTTAGCGAAATGGCTCGCGTTCTGAAGGTAAAAGTCGAAGAGCTGCGCGGGATGGATGTCCGGGCACCCATAGACGAGATCAAACGCATCACCCAAGACGACCCGACATTCGCACTGGCATTCCGCACTGTCATCGATAAGAAAATAAGCGCAGACGAGCTGCTGGAATTCGTCAAGAAGAAGGAGGACGAGAAGAGAGGCAAGGATAAGAAATGAAGCCTTTCCGCTCCGGTCCGTCTTCCAAGCAGCCTTTCTTTACCCCCACCCAGATCGACCAAATCTGCTGCGATGAGCTGCGGAAGGAAAGTCTTCTGCCGTGTTCGCCGGAAGCCATCCGTATCGATCGCTTCATCGAAAAGCGATTTCGCGTCGCTCCGCAATATGAAGAACTGCCCAATGGAGTATTGGGTTTCACAAGGTTCGGCAAGAACGGTGTTAAGGCCGTCGTCATTTCGACCGCTCTAGACGCGGAGGGCGGAAAGGTCTCTGAGCGGCGCGTGAGGACGACCATGGCTCATGAGGCGGGACACGGACTGCTCCATGCGCACCTTTTCGCACTCGACGAAGTACCACTTCACCTCTTCGACAAGGACAGCCACTCCGCGGATCAGATTTTCTGCAGAGACGTGCAGGGCGATGAGCAAAAATCACAACGTTATGACGGACGGTGGTGGGAATTCCAGGCCAACCGTGCGATGGGCGGCCTGCTTTGTCCACGGCCTCTCGTGCAGGAAGCGATGAAACCCTTTCTCGTCCCCACCGGCCTCCTTGGGGTCGAAGTCCTCGATGAAAATCGGCGCGCGGATTCCATCCGCGCCCTGGCCGACATCTTCGACGTGAATCCCGTCGTCGCAAGAATCCGCATCAACGAGCTATTCCCCGCGGAAACCGGCCAAATGCACCTCTAAATTTTTGGGTTGACGCTGTACGCACTGTCCGCTTACACTGCTATCTTAACCCAGGGGCGGGCAATTTCAAGAACTCCATTGAGGAGCGTATTCAGGCGAAGGCTATGGAACTCACCGACACTCAGTTGAACTATTTCGTGAATAACCGGCTCAAACTGCCCAAAGGCAAACGCGCCGAGCACCTCGCCCAGGTGGACACCCTTATTGAACGATTCTCTGCGGCTGCCGACGGCGACAAGCTCATCGACATCAAGAAATTCCTCAAAACCGGCTCTCTGCGCAAGGGCACGGTGCTCCGTCCGAGTGGCGACATCGGCGTAGACGCGGACGTGGCGGTGTTCCTGAACGCGAACGGAGCGACTGGCTACGACCTCGCCAATCTTCACAACCGCATCCGGAAACTCCTGGTAAAGATTTATCCCACCAAGAAACCCCAAGACTTCACCATTCAGCCGCGGACGCTCGGCATTGAATTCCTGGTTTCCGGTCTGGAAATGGATCTCGTGCCGCTCGTTGTCATAGACGGGCCCGGCGACTACGGATGGCAGCCCTCATCGCAGGGTGACGTCCCCGTCAAGACCAGCGTCACGAAGCAGCTGGAATTCATCCGCGCCAGGAAGGATGGATACGCGAATTTCACGGCGCTCGTGCGGCTGCTAAAGTTTTGGCGCAATTTTCAGGACCTGGGTGATAGTTTCCGCTCTTTTACGATTGAGCTGATCGTTAGCCACCTGCAGGATACGCAGGGCGCTCCGGCCTCGCTGGAGACCGGGTTATTGCGGTTCTTCCTCTACGTGGCGGACTCGCAACTGAAAACCCCAATCTGCTTTAAGGAGTGCGGAACGCCGAAGTCTTTCCCGAAGGATCGGGTCGTGATACTCGATCCGTGTAGCGTGGACAACAATGTTGCGCGGAAAATCACCGACCACGACTGCAAGGACATAGTCGAAAAATGTCTGGCGGCATGGGAAACTCTGACCTACGCACGGAACTACGACGGAAAGACGCAAACTCTTGAACTTTGGAAAGAAGTATTCGGCCGGTCATTCGTAATCGAGGACTAGGGGCATGTCATATACAGAATCGTTAACACAAACCTACACCATCGCCGACATCGGAAAAGTGATCGATTGCTTTGCGGCCGACCTGGACATGACTTCGCAGTCCACTGGTCTGCTCAGCAGGTATCTGGTGAAACAGTACGCGTCGGATGTCAAAGCGAAGGCCCAAAAAGGCTACCTAGCGGAGGCCAACATCGTGTTGAAGGACTCCGCCGGCAACGTGATCCACGCGGCCAAGTACGAAGTCTTAACCGACGCCGCGAGCTTGACCGCCAGCCGTCCTGGAAACAATCGCTGGCCCGCAACGCCGGGCGGTGAACTGAGCGTGGTGCTGCGCAACAGCCAAAAATGGAATGACCTAACAGGTTCACAGCAGGCGGCGTTCAACGAAACTCTCAGCATCTCTTGGGTATCATCGAGCACGGACCTTTCGTTCCCAGCTTTGACCCGATCCACGGATCGCAATTACGTCAGCAACGGCTGGGGTGTGACGAAGAGCGTGTATCAATAATTTCAAGGGCAAAATAGATGAGCGAAGTGATTGAAAAGGGCGCGTTATTTGAGTTGGAGCTCGATCTCCCCAACGACAAGATCGCAGCATCCACCAAACGGCTCGTGGGGTTTGAAAACCGCTACCAGAAACTCCACAGGGACTTGCGCCTGCTCGCCGATCCGCGGGAACTCGCCGAATGGAGCAAGAAATTTCACCACAAGGAGTTGCCCGTCTGCGCCGCAGTGTCAGACAGATACCCGCTCGTCATCTTTGCCGGCGACGTGGGTACGGGAAAGACCGCGACAGCGGAAGGTGCATGTGACAGACTCGCGCGCGAGGCACGCAAGGAAGCGATGCTGTTCAAGCTCAGCACGCGCGTCCGCGGCTCCGGCAAAGTCGGCCAGATGAGCACGCTGCTCAATGAGGCTTTCGATGTCGTCGCCAAGCAGGCGGGTAAGACCCGGCAAGCGTTCCTCATCATTGACGAGGCAGACTCTCTCGCAGCGACTCGCGATGCAGCACAAAGCCATCACGAGGACAAGGTAGCGGTCAACACCATTATCCAGAAGGTGGACGATCTCCGCCGCCATTCGGGCCGGATACTGGTGTTCCTCTGCACGAACCGAGCAGGGGCGCTCGATCCTGCCATCGTGCGGCGCGCGGCCAGAACCGAAGAATTTGCCCGGCCAAGCGAGCAGGAGCGCGAAGAATTATTCCGCATGGATCTTGAAGGATTGCATATTAAGGACCACACGCTCCATGAGCTGGTGCGGCTCACGGGCGCGCGAGACGGACAGCCCGGATTTACCTTCTCGGACCTGCGTTCCAAGCTCCTGCCCAATGCGCTCTGCAGGGCGTTTCCGGCCAGGGCCCTGAATGGAGACGACCTTGTTGCTGCGGCAAATGAAGTGCGGCCTTCACCCGCGATAAGGAATGGTGCATGACGGCACCGACCGGAACGTGCACGGGATCATTGCCTTTGTTCGGCAGGCGCGTACAAATCTCGGGATCGGCGAACCCTAAGACGGACGCATCTCTCATCCTTTGCGCGCATGAAATCGTCCGCAACCTGGTAAAGGCGATCTTGGCCGCTGGGGGCGGCATCGTCGTGGGCCTTGGGAGAGAACCGCGAGCCGAGGGGGCCACACCCGACGCACCAAGCCTGACCTTCGACTGGACTGCTCTTGAAGCTGCTGCCGAGTGTTTGAAGCTCGAACATGGAACGTGGCCTGCCAAATTCGGGCTGCCCATCGTTGTGGCGACCTCGGAGAAGGCGGAGTCGGAGATTCCCGACAATCGCCGGGCTCTCTACGAAACATTGCTGAGAAGCGGCCTCCTTCACGTTGAGTCCATCATGCCCGGCTCCAGAGCGGCTGCGTTTTTGCGCCAGCGCCAAGCGATTTTCGGCGAAGCGCTCGTCATCCTGGGCGGAGGCACGGGCGTCGAGCATTCGGCGAACTTGTATCTGCAGCGCAAGAAGCAGGTGGTGCCCCTTGATCTGCCACTCGGTGCCAGCCGCGATGACGGGACCGGCGGGGCGGCTCGCCTTGCCAAAGAGGCGCGGAGCGAGCCGACTCGATTTTTCCGCTTCGATCCACCGCTCGCAAACACGGAAAGCGCCGCCTTGGCCGACATCGCCACGCGTGGAGGCGCAGTCGCGCCGGCAGATGTTGCGCAAAGAATCGCAGGGCTGCTCTGCAGGATTGCGCGGCCGACCGCTTTCTTCGTCCGGCTCCTAAACCCTAAACACGCGAAGTTCGCCGCGGTTGAGTCATTTTTCCGGGACGTTGTCGATCCCGTCGTTCAGGAAGCCGGATTGAACCGCATCGAGATCGGGACCGACAAGAGCGACCACGCCTTCATGAATGTCGCGATTTTCGAGAGCCTTCATTTCTCTTCGCTCGCTATCGTGGACGTTACGGGCGAGCGACCGAATTGCTTCATCGAACTAGGCTACGCCCTGGGCACCGGCAACCGTGTGTTGGTAACGGCAGAGGAGGGCACCCTGCTTCCTTTTGACCAGACGATGATACCGTGTCACTTCTGGAAGCCAGGCGCGCCCGTTGACGACAGGAAGAAAGCGCTCGTTGAATTCTGGGAAAAGCGCATCAACAGGCCGTCGATTGTGAAGAGCGCATGACGAACCACGGAGGCAAGGTGCAAGAAGTCTACATATCCGTCGATATTGAGGCCGCGGGCCCTGTGCCTTCCGCATTCAGCATGCTCTCGCTCGGCGCGGTCGCTGTGGACGATCCGAAAAAGACTTTCTACGTTGAACTGAAGCCAGTAAATGACAAGTTCGTGCCTGACGCGATGAGAGTGGTTGGCAGAACGCTGCAGGACTTCGCTAAAAACGGCCGTGACCCAAAGGAAGCAATAACGGCTTTTCGCGACTGGCTCGTAACTGTCGCGAAGGCGGCAAAACCCGTATTCGTGGGGTTTAATGCGGCGTTCGATTGGGCGTTTGTTAATTTTTACTTTCACGAGTACCTGGGGAAGAACCCTTTCGGATTCGGCGGCATCGACATCAAGTCGTACTATATGGGGATGACGGGTTGTGCATGGGAAGATACGCGGTCGAGCCGCATTAGATCAGAGCTGAAAGGGCCATCGCCGCACACGCACAATGCGCTCGACGATGCCATTGAACAGGCGGAAATGTTCAGGCGGATGCGGCAGAAATCAGTGGAGAGCCGCTAAGAGGACAGCTATGGCCCTGGTGTTTCAATACGGCTCCAATTGCCTGGAAAGTCAGATCACCAGCAAGGATCGCCTATGCGGCGACGCTAAGTTCATTGGCATAGCGGAGACGGTCGATGATTTCCACTCGCCTTTGATGTCTGGAGCAACAATCGCCAGTGTGCCGCTTCGGATATGGTCAAGAGCCCCGGAAACAAGGCGTGGGGCGCACTCTGCGACATGATCCCACAGCGAAATACTTCGCTTCTTTCAAATAGGTTTGCTCGCGAAGGGGGCCGCCGCATTCCGGAGGCTGTGCTTGAACGTGACTACTGTCTGGCATGGTTCTTGGCGATGTTGGCGCAATCTCCCTTGAAGCCGATTCTCGCGTTCAAAGGTGGGACGGCGCTAAGGCGCTGTTACTTTTACAACTATCGATTTTCCGAGGATCTCGATTTCACGCTGCTCCACCCGATAAGCCTCGAGGAAATTCTAAAATACCTGGAAACACTGTACGAGGAGTTCCGCATCGCTTCGGGAATCGAATTTGCATTCGACCGACTCGACCGGCACGAGCACGCGAATAGCCACACGTTCTTTCTGAGGTACACCGGGTGGCTACCAAGTCATCAAGAAATGGCTGTCCTACCGTGAAGAAAGACTGCTCGGTCGCCCACTCACTAAGGACGAAGTCCGCTACGTTCAGGAAATGACGCGCCGCATCGCAGCGATCCTGCTTCTGACACCAGCCCTCAACGCCAACTACCAAGCCATTAAAGCCGACACTTTCCCCTGGACAGTCTAGCAGATGATAAAGGCCGATTTCCGCCGGGCTGTGCTGAACCGCGTGCCTACGCAGAGTCGCTTCAACGACGAGAGCCCTTATGTAAGCCGTAATTGTGACTGACAATCCAGTCCATCGATGGCCCTTGTGGGTATCCATTAATGTATGTATAATGCTCCATGTATGGAGTACGAAAAAGGGAGCAAAAATGGCAAGTCTTAACCGGGCCCTTGCGGGATTAGGGTGGGACCAACCAGCAGACCTATCTAATAAGGATGTTGTAAAGCGGCTCAGCCCATCGGCCGTCAAAGGGTTCCTGAAGATCGCCGCGCTGTGGGAGCTGCGCGACGAAGATGCCAGGCAGTTACTCGGCGGCATGTCGAATGGCGCGTTTTACGAGCTGAAGAAAACAGGTTCGAGATCACTTGATCAGGATCGACTGACGCGAATCTCCCTGCTCACGGGTATCTTCAAGGCACTGAATATTCTCTATGGAAAGAAACTAGCTGATCGTTGGGTTCAGTTGCTAAATACGAATCCAATGTTCGGCGGAGAGACGCCGCTCGCCTACATGATCAAAGGCGGGATGCCCGCCATGCTGAGGGTGCGACAACTTCTCGATGCGCGTCGGGGTGGACGGTAGGTGCTTCCGCATGTTTCGCGTCTTCTCCAGGACGACACTCATCGACTGATTCCATCTGCATATGACGAGGAGACTGTCCTCAATAGACTGACCACGGATTCCGGGGAGCTGACTGCTCTGTTTGAACTGGAGGGCGCGACTAACGAACGCCTGCTCGGCGAGGCAGGGCTTCTGCCTGGGATCACGGTCCGGGAACTCGTGTTCGGTGTTTCATACTCCCACATTGTGAATGCGGCATTCACTCACGCCAAGCCGTTGGGAAGCCGTTTCAATGGGCCAGAACGAGGAGCGTGGTACGCAGGGTTCTCGTTGGAGACAGCGGGAATCGAAGTCGCGTTTCATAAGTCGGAAGAACTACGGGAGATCAACTGGCAAGAGAAGGAAACTTTTCTTTATGCTGATTTCTTGTCCGACTTCCGAGGAGAATTTCACGATATTCGTGGGGATTCAGGTTTTGCCAAATGTCTGGATCCGAACAGCTACACGGCTTCGCAGAGATTAGCACACGAACTTTTAGACACGGGATCTGCTGGTGTCGTCTATCCGAGCGTTCGACATAGCGGGGGAACCTGCATTGCGTGTTTCCGGCCGGCTTTGGTAAATAACGTTCGGAAGGGTGCCCAGGTGTCGGTGCAATTTGAGAATGCGCTGGCTGCGCCGGTAATCCGTCCCATACCTTAGAATTTGGAACAATCAGAGCTACGGCTCAGACTCGGAACTATCCCGGTCCTGGCGAATCGCGATCCGCTGCTTGACGTCCTCCAGTTCAACCTGCTCCGTCCGCGAATGCCCGGGATTGCGCCCAATAGTGTGACGCAATCGCCTCGAAAAATTACGCTGCTCGTGAGATGATACTACGCCTGTTCATTTCAGCGAGGCATCCATAGAACTTAAACGCCATCCAGAAGATTTGGCCGGAGGGAATCGGTATGGCAGAACCAAGCAAAGAAGAACTGATGGCTCGCATCGCCGAACTCGAAAAGCAAGTCGGCTCGAAGAAGCAGGGCAGCTTAGAATTCAAGGTGGGTGAGAAGGGAGGCGTCAGCGTTTATGGGCTGGGCCGCTTTCCTGTAACGCTTTACTATGAGCAGTGGGTGCACCTGCTCGACGCAGGCGAGGGACTCCGCGCCTTTCTGGAAGAAAACAAGAACAAGCTGAAATTGAAGAACAAAGCATAACCATCCGTCGGTCAGTGGCGATTGCCCGGCCCCATCTTTCAGTCCCCGTAAGACACAGGCAGGCTAGCGATCTTTCACCTTCATTTGTTTTAGAATCTGGCCGAGTTGCTGTATTTCCTGGCCGTAGCCGGTCCAATTGCCTTGGCGCAGGTCCTGTTGGGCTCGTTCGTAATGCTGGTTGGCTTGCTGGACGAGGCTCTGGAGCGGAATGGAAGCGGTTTTTGCAGGTGCCGAAACGGCCGCGCCCGTCGGCTCTGCCGGCCGACTCGATTCTGCGGACGCGCCCGCGCCGCCGAAGATTACGTTCAATGCGTCTCCGAGCGACCGCTCCATCACCACGTGGTCGGAGTAGGCCACAATCACGCGCTTCAATTCAGGGAGCGAAGCGCCCGACTCGGCGGCGAGGTAAAGCGGCTCGACGTAAAGGACCGCGTTCTGCACCGGAACGACCAGCAGCGTCCCACGAATCACTCGCGATCCGCCCTGATCCCACAACGTGAGCTGTTGAGAGATCGACGGATTCTGGTTGACTCGCGACTGAATCTGTTCCGGTCCGTAAATCAGTTTCTCCTTGGGAAAGGTAAAGACCAGAACTTTACCGTAATCGGCTCCATCGCACCGGGCCGCCATCCAGGCAATCATGTTGTTCTTGCTCGCCGGGGTAAACGGAACCATGAGGATGAACTCTTCGGTCTTTCCCACTTCGGGCAATTTCATGACGGCGTAATAGGGATTCATCGGCGTGGAGGTTCCGCTCGCCATGCGCGTGGCCACGCGCCAGAGGTCCTCCTTGCTGTAGAAGACCTGCGGGTTTGTCATGTGATAGACGGCGTACTTGGCCGCCTGAATGGCAAAAAGATCCTGCGGGTAGCGGATGTGCGCTCTGAGGTCGGGCGGCATTTCCGAGAGCGGCTGAAAAACGCCGGGAAAGATGCGCGCGTACGCCCGGATCAACGGATCGGAGGGATCGCTGATATAAAATCTTACCCGCCCGTCGTAGGCGCTGATGGTGATCTTCACGGAGTTGCGGATGTAATTGCCAACGCCAGGGGTCGGCTCGGAGTAAGGATAGTGGCGGGAAGTCGTATACGCGTCCACAATCCACTGCAACGAGCCGTCGTTCGCGACCACCAGGTACGGATGGCTGTCGTAGGATAAAAACGGGGCGAGCCTTTCGACGCGAGCCAGAATGCGGCGGTAGATCATGATGCGGCTCGCGGGTTGCATGTATCCAGAGAGAAGAATGTTGATATTGCTGAAGCGCAGCGCAAAAAGCAGACGCCGCCAGAAATCGCCCACGGGGATGCCGCCCGAGCCCTGATACACCGTGTACACGTTTTGTTCGCCGGAGGGATAGTCAAACTCCTTGGCACCTGTTTTAACGAAGCAGTAGTTGTTGGGCTGCTCGCCATAGTAGATTTCCGGGCGTGTGACCTTGAGCGAAATTGACGAGACCGGGGGGATATCCTTGATAAAGAGGACGGGCAGGCCGTCCGGCGTGGACTCGTTCACGGGGCCAAGGCATAGCCCGTAACCATGCGTGTAAATCAGGTGCTGGTTCACCCAGTTCGGGTCCGGCAGACTTGCGGCGGAAAGTTCTCGCGCCGAAAGGGACACTTGGCGAAGATTGGAATTGATCGTGTAACGGTCGTTATAAACGCGCACAAAATCGTAATAGGTGCGGATTTCCTGCAGCTGCTGAAACGTGGTGAGCTGCGGCTGGTGATCCCACAGCCGGAGATTTCGCATCGTGGCAGCGTTCTGCTGGATTGACGCGGCTGTTAAGTCCTGAATCGCCGGAAAGTTGCGTTGCTCAAACCGGTCGAGCCCGTATGCCTGGCGGGTAAACTCGATGCCGCGCGCGATATATGGTTCTTCCTTCTCAAGCTCGCTCGGCGCAACGAAGTACCGCTGCACAATGCCTGGATAGATTGAGCTCCCCACGATCGCCGCCACAATCACCGCGCCAACCGAATACAGTGCGGGCCGCACCCGGCCCGTCTGTGACCCGGCAAAGAAGGTGAGCGCGGTGATCACGCACAGCCCGAGCAGAATCCACAGGACCGGCCACGTGACGTGAATGTCCGTATAGCCGGCGCCGTACACCAGGCCGCGCGGCGAGTACACCAGGTCGTACATGCCCAGCCGCGCCCGCCAGGCGAACAGCAAAAAGAAAAGTCCTCCCAGAACCATCAGATGCGCGCGTACCTTGCGGTCCATGGCAAGACCGCGCGGCGAAATCCACATGCCTCCTTCGATCAAATACAGCAGCGCCGCTGTCAGCACGCACATGATTAGAACGGTGAGTCCGAAATGGTAGAGGAAGAACAAGAAAGGCAGCCGGAACAGGTAGAAGCTCACGCTGATCCCGAAGATCGGATCGGCCTGGGCCATGCGCACCGCATGCGTTGCCAGAAGATAGTCCCTCCAGTGCGTCGCCGACCATTGGCCAACAATCCATCCCACGAGAAGGATGCTGAACCAGACCACGCCGCGAAAAACGGAGGGAAATCTCTCGAGGGCGGGGAATTCGATCGTTCGAGCGACAACGCGATATCCCGAGCGGTGCGACACGGCTCGCGCGATCCAGAGGTTCACGCCGACGAGCAGCATAAACCCAATTCCACAGTAGCTGCTCAGCCCGATCTGCGTCTTCAGGATGGTGATGTAGATCTCGCGAAAACCGGTGTGATTGAACCACAGCCAATCGACAAGCAGTCCGACACCGCTCGAGAAGAGCGGAAGAAATATCAGAAGGATCAGAGTAAGTGCTGCAAGTAGCCGGGCGAGGCGATGGTGTCGCATATCAATTCTCCGCGCGTAATCTGAACACACGCAGGGTCAGGTGTCAAAAGCCCACAGAGCATGTCCGCAGAGCTGGCATGGATCAGATCAGGGTAAGCGTTGCGAGGCCTTCCTCGGTAGGAATTTCTTTGATGACCCGTTCCTTCCACCATGATCTAGCTCCCGAGAGCAGAAAACCGTTCTCGTACTCTTCGTACCCTTAGTAACGTTGCCGAACACTCCTGATTGCCCGATACAGGAGACATGAAGCGAACCGTTCAAGTGAATGTGAAAATGACGCAAGAGGATTTCGAGTTGCTGAAGAGGGCGGCTGAAAAACGCTGGCCGGACGCTGTAATGACGAATTCGGGGATCCTGCTGGCCCTGGCAAGAATCGCCGCACGGCAGACACTCGGCAGGAAGAACAGATAGCAGGCTTTCCGCGAGGAATTCTAGGGAACGCCGTTGCGGATGCATATCTCAAAAGCGTGGCTGGCGCTTTTGCTGTTGATTGCCTTTGTTGCCGCCCTTGCTGTGCTTTCCCGCAAATATATCTCGTTGTACCTTTACCGGAAATCTGCCGCCAGACCACCAGTCGCGGAACTCGCGCGAGCCGCAGAGGCGTCGAACTATCCTGAACTTCTCCTTGCAGAAGCGAATCGCCTCGCATGGGTTTTCAATTGGCCCAAAGCAGAACCTCTATATGTCCGAGCGGAGCAACTATTCAAGGACAGAGGGGACAAAAGAGACGAGATTTATGCCCGTGTGGGCAGGATTCGGGCGCAATCCGAGACCATGTCCTATGTGGACGTCTCGGAAATGATCGGGAAGGAGCTCGATGACCCTGTTGTGAAAAATGACCCCGAACTTAGGCTCTGGTGCCTCGCCGAAAAGGGTTACACGGACATAGAAATCAGTCCGACGGCGACGAAATGGGATTGGACCGAGGCCCGCAAGATTGCGAAGAGTTTGGGAGAAGCCCAATGGGAAGCACGCGCCACTGGTGAGTTAGGGATCATCGCGTTCCTACAGGGTGACAGCCGGGGCGCTGCGAAGATGGTAGGCGATGCGCTTCTTTCGGCCATGGCCAGCGGCGACACGGGTGGTCAAGTGCGATTTCTGGAAATGCTCGGGAATGGCTTCAATACAGTGCAGCGATATGCAGAGTCCATCGCGTTCTTTGACCGCGCAATAAAAATCGCCGATGGAATCCCAGACGCAGGGTTCCCTTACATGGCGTTCGAAGGCAAGGCCGAAGCGTTGGTTGGCGAGAACAAATTCGAAGACGCGAGACAAACCCTGAATCTTGCGTTGGGAGTCACCAGAAAGAACGAAAAATTCGGCCATCAGTCGGAGATATTCATTCAACTCGGAGAACTAGACCTCCGGACCGGAAGCCGAGAAAGAGCGACGGCGTTTCTGGAGCAAGCCGGCGAACTCGGGCGAGACCATGCGTTCTTCCGCATGGCCGATCAGGCTTTCTTCGACCTTGCGAACATTTACCGTGAAAACGGAGACCTCAAGTCCGCTGCGCACTATGCTTCCTTGGGGCTAGACGCCAGCAGGCGCATTGGCGATCGCTATTTCCTGCCGCGCGATCTTACCGTGCTCGCTGATCTGAAGGCACGCGAAGGTCACGTCGCCGAGGCCAACGAATTGTATGAACAAGCGGAACAGGTGATTGACGGGATGCTGGTCAATCTTGATGAGGCGTATTGGAGCAGCTCTCTGGCCGGAGCGATGGGTGAGACTTACTTGCATCATTTTGAACTCATCGCCCGCAGTGGAAACGTGGGCCGAGCACTGGATATTCTGGAACGGGTCCGCGGGAGGACGGCAGCAGCTTTGCTGGAAGACAAGGTGTCGTTCAGCAATGAAGAATCGCCCGCCGTGCAAGCGCTGGCGACCACTGTCTCCGAGCTTCAACTCCGTCTAATGCGCTCGGACAGCACTGACGAGCGCAAGAGCTTGAATGACCAACTAACCGAGTACGAGCGGCGGCTCGATTGGACGCGGAACGATCAGGATGCGTCACAACATGAATGGCTTGAAAAGCCTGCATCCCTGAAATCGATTCAGGCCGTTCTCCATCCCAACGAGCTTGCGCTTGAATATGCGTTGGACGAGCCCCACGCGTTCTGTGTTTGGATTTCAAAGGAACATGCAGGTCTGACCGTCTTGCCAGCGGGAGGGCAGACAATTCGGAACCTAACGGAAGAGTACCTCAGCAGCATTCGGGCGAAACAGGACAATGCGCGCGTTGCTGAAGAACTCTATTCGATTCTGTTGCAGCCCTTGACCCAGATTGAAACACATGACGCATTAATCGTTGTGCCTGACGGTATTCTCTATTTCTTGCCCTTTGACACGCTCCGTGACCCCAATGGTTCCTTCTTGGCGGAGTCGCGGACAGTCAGTTATGTTCCCGCAATGACGGTTCTAAATGTCTTGCGAACTATGAAAGAACAGAAGGAGCCGCAGCATTCCTTCCTCGGCGTGGGAGATGTTCCCTATCAGGACCAGGGAAATGTTTCACCCGAACTCCCGAAGCCCGAGGGAATTTTGCAGGCTGTTTCACGTGGTCTCTCCGATACGTTCGCCACTCCGCTCTACGATCTACCGCAAACCCGCGCGGAGGTTCTCGGAGCCAACAAGATTCTCGGAAATAACGGCGTTGTTCTCCTCGGCTCGCACGCGACCGAGGCCGCATTTGAATCAGAACCTCTCGCAGACTTCCGCATCGTTCATCTTGCGGTGCACGGATTCGCAGACAGTCGTTTCCCCGAACGGTCAGGGTTGGTACTGGGGATAGACCACGCGTCTCGCGATAATGGTTTGTTGCAGATTCCCGAAATCATGCGGCTTCACTTTAACGCCGACTTGGTCACGCTCTCTGCCTGTGATACTGGTGTTGGCAAAGTCGAAGGAGAGGAAGGAATCACGAATCTCGCTGAAGCGTTCCTGGTAAGCGGCGCGAAATCAGTTGTCGCCAGCCTTTGGAGTGCGGACGATACATTCACCTCGGCCTTGATGAAACGCTTCTATACTCATTTGGCGCAAGGCGACGATAAAGCGACAGCGTTGAGAGCGGCGAAGCTCGACTTGCTAGCCAAATACGGGATGCAAGTTTCGCCTTATTATTGGGGAGCGTTTGTGTTAATCGGAGATGGCGGAGCACCCATTCCTCTGCACTAGCCATGACCCTCGACGCCAAGACCCGAGAAAAAATCTATGCGCGGGTGTGCGAGCTCGTAGAGCGAAAGCACTTCGATCCCGGAATGAACGGAGCCAACTGGGAGGAATTGTCCAAAACCAGGAAGGACAACATTCTGGGGAGTAGCACCGATGAAGAGTTTGAAAAACAGATACAAGAACTGCTGAACGAACTAAAGACCAGCCATACTGGTTTTCGTCACTCCAAGAGTCCCAACATTCCTGGACGCCATGCCATTGCCGCCACATTCATGCGCTGCAATTTCGACGGCGACCAACGCTGGATGTTCCAGGACGTTCACGAAGGCGGCCCAGCGCATCTCGCAGGCTTGCGTCCGGGTGACATACTTCTTCAGGTCCGAAATCGAGAATTGAAGCCGCCCGAGCCGCCGATTTTTCCACTGGGAGACGATTCCCAGTATGTAGTACAAAAGCCGGAGGGCAAGCGGGTCATGGGGACGTTGAAGGTGCCATCACCAAGGTCAAAGAGTCGCCCCGTGATCGTTCCCAAAGCAGTCCTCTGCTCACAGCTACCCGACGGCATCGGTTGGTTGAAGGTGACCATGTTTCCGGGGGCAGTTGGGATTGATCTTGCTCACATGCTGGACACGGCCATCGCACACTTGAAGGATTCGACACGGCTCATTGTTGACCTTCGCGGGAACACCGGGGGAGGAATTGGTGCATTGCGGCTAATGAGTTATCTGACTCCCGTAAAGAAGGAGGTTGGATACAGCCTCACGCGCGCGCGTAAAGAGAAGGGATATGCACGCGAGAAGTTGCCGAGATTCGGACGAATACCGTCGCACAAGGCAACTCTTCTGTGGCTGGCGCTGCGCTACGGCTTCATTGACAAGTCGATTCTCGTCGTAACGGAGGGCCTCGGTGCGCAGCGATTCCACGGCCGCGTGGTCATCCTCGTGAACGAGCACACATCCAGTGCGGGCGAGATGGTTGCCGCGTTTGCGGAGGAGAACCAGTTGACGACGATTGTCGGCACAAAAACGCCAGGACGGCTATTGAGCGGACGAACGTTTCGGGCCGGGTCGGGTTATATTTTGGGCTTGCCTGTGGCCGCATATCTCACGTGGCAGGGGAGAACGATTGAAGGCAAAGGCGTCTCGCCAACCATGCTCGTAGAGCTGTCGCCGGAGCAGCTCATCGCGGGTGAGGATACGCAGATGCAAAAAGCGCTGGATACAGTAAAAAGCATGTAGTTGCCGTTTTGCTTCCTCATGGGGAATGGAGGTATGGCATGGGCTTAGTCTGGCAAGACCTCCGATACGGCATTCGAATGCTGGCGAAGTCCCCAGGCTTCACGGCCGTCGCGGTGTTGACGCTCGCCCTCGGCATCGGCGCCAACACCGCCATTTTCAGCTTGATTGACGCGGTGATGCTGCGCTCGCTTCCGGTGAGGAATCCGAGCCAGCTTGTTCTCCTCCAATGGCACAACCGTCACAGATGGATCGGCAGCACGGAGTACAGCTCGTTTAGCGACTGCGGCGACACAGGCTTCCGAGGCGGCTCGGGTTGTTCATTCCCACTTCCCATCTTCGAGGAAATTCGCTCGCAAACGAATGCATTTTCGGGGGTGACGGCGTTTGCGGGCCCAGCGCGCCTCAATCTGAGCGGCAATGGACCGGCGAGCATCGTGAAGGGCGAAATTGTTTCGGGCGATTATTTTTCCACGCTAGAAGTGAACGCCGTCATTGGCCGGACGCTCGGCCCGGCTGATGACACCCCATCGGCTTCGCCTGCCGCCGTGCTTAGCTACGCATACTGGCAGAGTGCCTTTGGAGGCAGCCGGTCTGTTCTGGGGCGCACGATTTTGCTGAACAACGTCGCGTTCACGATCGTCGGCGTGGCTGAGCCGAGCTTCACAAATCTCTCGCCGGGCAAAAAGCAGGATTTGTGGCTGACAATCGCGATGGTGCCGCGATTGGGAATCGATTGGGGCCAGAAGATCGAAGGCTTGCACAACTGGTGGCTCGTTCTCATGGCGCGGCTCAGGCCCGGCGCTTCTATCGTCCAGGCGCAGACGGCGGCGAGCCTGATTTTTCGCAACGAAGTGCTGCACGGCGCGAAGCCGCTCTCGAAAGCGGCGGACGATCCGGGAATTTTCCTTACGCGCGCGCAGGAAGGTTTGAGCGGCACGCGCGGTCATTACTCCGAGCAGCTTTATATCCTTATGTTCGCGGCCGGAACGATTTTGCTGATTGCGTGCGCGAACGTGGCGGGACTGCTGCTCTCACGCGCGGCCGCGCGACAAAAGGAAATCGCGGTACGATTGGCCCTGGGCGCGGGCCGCGTAAGAATTTTGCGCCAGCTTCTCACGGAAAGCCTGCTGCTTTCCGTTGCCGGCGGTGCAGTGGGAATTATCTTCGCGTACTGGGGCGTGCATGCGGTAACGGCTCTCATGTCGGGCAATTCCAGCCGGTTCCCGTTTGTTGTTTCGCCCGACTGGCGCGTCCTTTCGTTCGCCCTAGGTGCCTCCATCTTCACGGGAATTTTCTTTGGACTCGCTCCTGCGGTTCGCGGAACGCGCGTGGATTTGACGCCCGCGCTCAAGGAAAATGCTTCGACTATTCCCGGCGGTTCGACGCGGGGATGGCGGAGGTTTCATCTGGGCAGCGGGCTCGTTGTCGTGCAGGTGGCGCTCTCGGTTTTGGTGCTGATCGGTGCTGGGCTGCTTGTGCGGACACTCGAACATCTACGCAACATCAATCCCGGCTTCGACACACGAAACGTTTTGTTGTTCAGCGTCGATCCAACACTGTTGGGTTACAAGGATGCACAAATCGAAAATCTTTACCGCGAAATGCGCGACCGCCTCGCCGCGCTTCCCGGCGTTATTTCCGTGGCTTATTCATCGGACGCACTATTGAGCGGCGGATTGTGGGGCAGTACGGTTCACATCGAGGGCCAGCCGCCGAAGTCCGACGTTCACGTCGATATGTTCGCCGCAGGGCCGAAGTTTTTCTCGACAATGCGCATTCCGCTTCTGGAAGGCCGCATGTTCACTTCCGCCGATTATGAGCAGGCAGCACAGGCGAGCGCCGCGAAAAAAGCCGCGGAGCAGAAGGCGAACCCGCAAGCGCCGCCCGCCACGGCGGGCAAGCCAGTGCCAACGCTCTCAGCGGCGGTAGCCGTGCCGCACGCGGCGGTGGTGAGTGTGCTTGTGAACAAGGCGTTTGTGCGGCGGTATTTCGCAAACGAAAATCCGCTGGGCAAGGGGATCAACAGAGGAAGAGGCGAGTCGGGAGCGAATGACGGAAGCAGCGCCGTCAGTCCGAAGTCGAGCGGCTGGCAGATTGTCGGCGTGGTCGGCGACACGAAATACAACACGCTGCGGCGGGACATTCACCCCGCCGTTTATGTTCCGTTCACGAGCGGCAGCGCGTATTTTGAGTTGCGCACGAAAGCGAATCCCACGGGCTTTGTGCCGGAGGTGCGCGACGTCGCGAACCAATTAGACAACAACCTGCCGCTTTCGAATGTCAGTACGCAGACGCGGAACATTGACGGACTGCTTTCGCAGGAACGGTTGGTCGCGCGGCTGTCGAGTTTCTTTGGCCTGCTGGCGCTGATTCTCGCGTGCATCGGGCTGTACGGATTGCTTTCCTATGAAGTATCGCGGCGCACGCGCGAGATCGGCATTCGCATGGCGCTGGGCGCGCAGCAGCGAGACGTGTTGCGGCTCGTCGTCGGCCAGGGAATTGTGCTGGCGATTGTGGGCGCGGGGGTTGGCGTGGGCGTGGCCATCGGCGTGACGCGCTATTTGTCGAGCATGCTCTACGACGTGCATGCCAACGACCCCGTGACAATTGCCTCTGTGGCAATTCTCCTGCTACTCGTCGCGCTGCTCGCGTGCTACATCCCGGCGCGGCGCGCGACGCGCGTCGACCCCATGGTCGCGCTGCGCTATGAATAATGCGGTAGGTCTAATGGAGAACTAACGGGTAGGCATTCCACTCTAAACCTGTCTTCCTTATTTGCAGGATATACGTCCCGGGGCCTAACGAAGACAGTCTCATCGCAACTCGGAGCGCCGTAACGCCGTTCTTGAGCTTGGCTATACCACTCGCGGTCACGAGCGATTCTCCGGACGCAGTCGCAATGCGGATATCATATTGACCCTCGCTGCTACCCATAGGAAGATAAATCTCCAGCCGAGAGACCTTGTGGCTGATTTCGAGTGGCTTTACTTCCGGATTTGATTCGATGCCGCGAGTGACAGACCAATTCCGAAAGTCCAGCACAGCCGTTTGAGTGATTTGGGTTTTGTTGTGCTTCTGGACCAACGCCCAGCCCCCAATAGATGCGGCGACCAAGATGCTGGCCGCGATGGCAAGCAGAGTGCGCTTGCGACGAAGTTGGTAGGCTTTTTGAAACTGAGAAAAATCCCGATAACACGGACTGCAAGAGCCGAGGTGATCGAGCCACTTTTCCGCCTCCGGGAGCGCCATCTTCCGAGATGCGATTCTCCTGAGAACGTCGGAGCCGGGACACCCGCTCCGCTCAGGATTTGGATACTCCTTGAGCAGACCTCGGCCCAGTGTGTCCAACAGGCGCCGTTCGTTTCTCGCCGAATACCCTCTTCCGTTCAAACGCTTCTCCCTGTTGCTAACCTGCTTGACCATCCAAACGAAGACAATTGCACTCCATTTTATCCCCGCGGGCCATGATCTCGCCGCTTCATCGCCCGAACAATGTTCTGCCGAATCTTTTCCAGATTGTACTGGAATTTCATTTTCGCTTGCTGTTCGGTGACTCCTAACCACCTCGAAATTTCTTTCCAGGAATAGCCGTATTGTCGCGCGTGCCAAACCTTCTTGGTCCAACCATCCATGCGGTCAGTTATCTCCCTGACGGCGATAGCGCGTTCGAGCTGTTCAGCCCATTCTGTATCGAGGGCAGCCTCGAACCGCTCAAGATCCAGGATTGACGAGACCAGTTCGATGGTTTCGGCTCTTTTGTGTTCTTTTTTAAGCTGCCTATTGAGACGGTGGTGGAAAACTCCAATCAGGTAGGATTCCAGGTCGGATATGACTGGCCCGCGATCTTTGTTCCGTTGGCGCGTCTTGGCAACCGACCGGAGCACCCGCTCCCAGACCTCCGCTGCCAAGGCCGTCCTCTCTGGGCCCGATTCTTTATCTAACAATTCGCCCCGGACGTGCGCCAGAACATGGGGCCAAGCTTCCCGCGCTGCAGCCAGCAATTCTTCGTCAATTGGCTGCGACGGTCCCCCGGGCCCCTGCTGTGTCCCAAATAGCAACCATTCGCCGTAGGGGTCCGGTTTATCCATTGGTAGCTGGGTGTATAAGCCGCCCGAGGAGATGGGTCAATGGAAGCGTGCCACGCGGGTACATTGTGTGTCAATGGACACGGGAGATACCTACCCATGCCTTGGAAATTGTTTCTTACTTTTTCCTTTCTCGATGTTCCCTAGTAAGTGAGGGAGAGTTCTCGCGGAATTTCCCTTGGGAGCTTGGTGGAACCGATTGAGGCGGGTGAACCGCCAGGCGTCTTCGACGACCGAGGGATGACGCGCGGGACGCGAAAGTAAGGACCCACTGCATTGAGCTAATGCTCTACGTGTGTCTTCGCACCATGACGGAGAGTTGGGAAAATACAACGGACGGCTATTCGTTCCGGTTTTTCTCTCCGGAACAGGTGGATCAGATCCTCTGCGATGGCGCGAAGCGTGGCCGTGCCGGTTCGCACGCTGCTATCGAAAGGATACTGAAACACGAGCCGGAATTAGAGCGGGCAGAACTGTGGCAGCGCATTCGACGGCTCAAGACTCCTTCGCGTGGGCCGAACTATCGCCGTTCTGTTTGGGCCGCGGAGGACGAAAAGACCCTGCGCAAAGGGTATGAGATTGGATGGCGGGGAAAGCGACAAGCGGTACGCGAGCTTTTGAAGCGCCATCCAGATTGGCGGCCCCACGTGATCTGGAGACGTGCGGCAAAACTCGGACTCGTTCGGATGGCTACAAAGCGGCATCCGGAGCGTTTTCGTCACCCTTGGTCCGAGGATGATGATCGAGCTCTGCTCAATCTTGCCGGCTACAAGAAATTGCGAATGATCGCGAAATTACTGCACCGGTCGGAGCGCGGCGTCCGCTATCGTCTCGCTGTGCTCGGTAAGAGCAGCCGGGTTCACGTGGATGGTTATGCCCGACGTGCTCTTGCAGAAGAGTTACATTTGGGAAGGGAAACCATCCAACGGCTGATCGTGGAAGGTCTACTGGAGGTTCGTGATCCACGCATTACGCCGAAATCAATCCAGGCCCTGCGGAAGTTGGGACGCCTGCCCAGCCTTCAACTCAACCACGAAGAGAAAGAGGGAACGCTCCAGTCAGGAACTGAACAGGAACCGACCAGCCAGCAGGATGTCGAGAATTTCACGTCGGTCTCAGACGGCGTATCCAGGCACTCCGTGAAATCCGCCCGTGCCAGACGTGCGTGGACAGAAGTTGCTGGGGCGCTGAACGTGAGTGTGGAGACAGTCGAGAAGCTGATCGTTAAGCGAACCTTAACGCTGTACGACCCCCGGGTTACGGAGAAATCTTTCAGAAACTTTTGCCGCCGCTACGGATCATTAATCAACCTTGAATTCCTCGACGGAGAGACTCGAGACTGGCTTCGGAATTCGATGGATTTGAATCGGAATGCTGGGGAGGACGCCGCGGCGCGGTTGAAACTCTTTCGGAAACACGCGTTGGCTGTGAGGAGATGCACTGATTGTGGCCGCGCCATCCGTGGCAACGCATTTTTCCGGCATGCAAAGGGATGTAAAGGCGTGAAATCTCCGGGGAGTAAAACGACGTTCGCTGTGGATCAGTCGAAAAATAACCGTCCGCAAGTGGGCTAGTGAGGCCGATTCACTCTATCCTCTACATAGTTTTCAGCGGCGCGGCGCCACTGGGCAAAAGACGGGTAGATAACCGTGGGATTCTGGGACCAAGTTTTGTTCCACTGTTTAGAGTATTGCGCTATGCGGGCACACTGCGGGTGGGTACGCGCCTGCCTAAGAATGATGTCAAACCAACCCTCCCTTTTTGGCCCAGAGAAGAAGTGATCTTCAATCCATGTCATGAGGAGCCGCTGGGTTTTCGCTTGTTCCCCCGCACGGCCTCTCATGAAAACTGAGCTGCTCACCTCAAGAAATCCTGGGCAACTCCGTTCCAATTCCGCAACTATGCGTCTCGGTAGTTCGATTTTGGCTCTCAGCAGCGGATCGAGCCAACAGTCAAATATCTTCCATTCGACATAGCGCTCAACGGCGTCGGCCAGCTTTGCAAGGCTTCTTTGTTGGTGCAGGTTGTAATTTCTTGCCAAGCGCAACCACTCCTCGAAATTGGGATACGATGCTGGTCGCTTTCGATGCCATTCCCGCTCGCAATGCTCCCAGTACGCCCAAGTGCTCTGGGAGCGGAGATCGCGTACTGCATAGAAAATGATCGCGTCGAGCCAGCCTTCTCGCCTCGCAAAGCCGAAGATGTGATTGTGAATCCACTCATGGAAGCGGAAGCCAAGGAGCCTTGGTTCGTTCAAAAGCGCTTCATTCTTGATGAAACCAGGACAGCGCTTTTTCAGAGTTGCCGCAAGCAATGACGGAACGCCGTCTTCGGCCCCGACAATGGTCCTTACCCACAGTGCGAGGGCTTCCCAACGAAGATACCCCTCGTACGCCCTGTGAAATCGGTCCCACGGGACCCGCATCAGTTGCTTATTTGCTCTGCGGTCGGCAATCGCTCGGACTTTCAATTCAGAGTGCGAAAATCGGCGTGCCTTCATTCCGTGCTTCGCAAGGGACACTGGCCGCTCCAGAAATGAATTCATGAGAGCCGGATGAGCAGAGACTACCGAGAATCAGGGGATGGTTCAAGCCAGCAAGGACAGATGAGATTGCGCTAGTTGTGAGTCTTGAATCGGTGCGTGGCCCGCTCCTCGTCTTTGATGCCTCGTTTTCACATTTACGGCGTGTGTGGCGGAGTTGTCGGCGGATACTCCGCTATGGGTGAAGTGCCGGGGTGAAGTCGCACTTCACCCCTCGGAGCTGAAGCGGACAGCTGTTGCGCCTGAAGTCTGGTACTGAAGCGCACTTCAGCCCACTTCCTGTCTGAATCGAGCACCGACCGCCTTCGTTCGAGAGTGCAGCGGATGGTGATCGACATTGCCCCTCACTAATAGAGGGGTTTTTCAGGCGAAATCTGTCCAAGTATTTTGCCCTTTTAGGTTTTTTCTTGCGGAATCGGACCAATCCTGTGACGCTGATTTCCAAAATAAGCATTGGGAACTGCCGGTACTCAACTTCTTAGCGTGGATACAGGCAGGGTGAGGATAGACCTCAAACTCGCATAGCTATTCCGTCTCAGCAACGGTTGTCTTCTCAGGTTCAACGAGGGTGAATCGAATCGCAATCTCGCACGCATTGCGACGCTTTATGGGAACGAGGAGCTTTCACGCTCTCACGGCTCCGACAATCGCACGCCGTCGCTTCTGTTTCCTGGCACTTTGTGCTGGTTTCTTAAGCTTTTCGCAACTTTTTTTGCCTTATTCTCGTAAATCTATTAGCAGCTCGACCGATGTTCGATCTTTGCGTCAAACAAGGAAAGTACAATGGTGCAACTCGCCATAAGCGGCGTCAGCAAGCAGTACACGCGAAACATTTGGGGACTGGTGAATTTGACTCTCGACGTGCGCCCTGGAGTTCTTGGCCGGTGCTGTGTTCTCCGTGACTCTTCTCGTGCAGAGGGGTGTAACGGCGCTTGCCCTGATAGCTGTATCGATCACGGGCTTATTGACAACGGACAGCATCCTGCTGATTACTCCAGAAACGCTATGTTGTTGGCTTGTCTGTCATTTGCCTGCGTCCTGTATCATGGTTTTGTACGGTGTTTGGCAGGGTTTTGTTCCCAGACTTGTTCCTACGTTTGGACCTTGAACCTCCAATAACGGGTTCACGGGAAAATGAGGCGTCGCACGGTCATTCCGCTTGCGGGCGCGCAGATTCCGCTCGCAATTCTTGGGGAGAAATCTCGGCTACTTGGCCTTCGCGCAGATGTAGATTGGCAGTCCCTGACCTTTGGAAAGAGTAAGGATGTATATAAGGTTGCGTAAGAGTTTGCGCGGCTTGAAAACTGTGGAATCACAGCAGCGACGACAAGACTTCTACTGACTGACGCTTTGAATCGCCTCTATAGCTTTGTTCGCTTGCCGACGCTGCCCGCTTTCTTGCAGACTAAACATCAATGAACTTCAGTAAAGAAATTTACTCCCTCGAGCGATGGTAAATTCGGTTGACTTTTTCCGGGTCCAAGTTATCATCCCTTTGAGGCCAAGGAGTTCGGCCTTAACTGCTGTCCCTCATAAGCCGGGACAGATGATGACTCCTGACAAGGGATTCTTGTCGCGGAGCCATGTCCCCGGCGAAGATCCCTGCAACTTACTACCAGTTAAGAGAGGCCATGAAAAAGGTCTGTGCGCCGGAGTCCATCTGGGCCGTCCTTCCTCCGATCGCCACCACTCTGCCGATTTGCTTCAAGATCTCCAGGCGGAAGGAGTTCACCGGGGAAAACGGCCAGCAGTTGTTACGTTGTGCCGCATTCCGCAGCGCTGACTTACTTGCTGGCATCGAACTGCGTCCTCCGGATTTCCGTGCCGTCGAACCGAACACATTGCGGGATTTGCTGGTTGCGCGTGTCTACGAACCAGCTGTGAGTTTTGGGACATCAGATCGAAATCTTACGAACATATTCGGCCCCGGAAGAGAGATGCGAAAGCTGAGCAATAGAGTTCTGGCCGCACTGCGGGTTCTGTCCGGAACATGCTGACGCACTCGTGACAAGAACGGAGAGGTGCATGATACCAAAACTCAACGAAGTTCAAGGGTCAACAAAAATATGCGAGTGTAGCAAGAAGTCACATCCCGGCCGCAATCGGCACCAAGGAGGACGCGAAAATATACCCTACGCAGTTCAATTTGCGAGCGGCGCAAGCAAATCCTTCGGGGATGGCGATCCTGAATTCCTCATCCGTGTTGCCGACCAAGATGAATGGGAACGTCTCCTGCACGAAGATCTTTATTCGGCGGCCCTCGCGTTCATTAAGGGAAAAGTGACGATCACGGGCGATGTAGTTGCTGCCGTACGATTCTACGCTTCTCATTCCCATCCCTCGTTTCAGCACCGGCTAACCACGGCCGTCGCGCAATATGCGTCCGGTCGCTTGGAAACCTGGCTTCAAACAAAAAGAAAGGCTGCTCAAAACATTCACTTCCATTATGACCGGTCGAACGACTTCTATCGCCAGTTTCTCGATTCTCGCATGGTCTATTCATGTGCATATTTTGAGGACGAAGCCTTTTCGATCGAGGAAGCGCAACTTGCAAAACTCGAATATATCTGCCGCAAGCTATGTCTGGAAGATGGCGACACTTTTCTGGACATCGGCTCCGGATGGGGAGCACTTGTGATTCACGCGGCTGGGACCCGCGGCGCTTGGGCAACCGGCTGTACCTTGAGCTCACAACAACTGCGATTCGCCGAGGGTCGTGCAATCCAGAACGGTCTGGCTGATCGAGTATCGTTCTTTGAGCGCGACTACCGGAATATGAAAGGCTTTTTTCACAAGATTGCGTCCGTTGGCATGTTTGAGCATGTAGGAAAGCGGCGGCTGCCGGAGTATTTCGACAAATTGTACGATTTGCTCGATGACGATGGCCTTGTGCTGAATCATGGAATCACGCGGCCAGAACCAGTGCGGGACGGACCAGAGACTCTGTTCATACGTCGGAGGGTCTTTCCGGGCGGCGAGTTGCCAAATCTTTCGGAGGTCATTCACGCAGCCGAGGACGCTGGCTTCGAAGTGCTCGATGTCGAAAACCTGAGGCGTCACTATGCCCGGACCTGCCGGGTCTGGGTCGAGCGCCTGCAAGCCAGCGAGTTCCGGTGCTTGGAGCACGTTGATCCCGAAACATTCAGGACCTGGCTTTTGTTTCTTGCCGCTTCCGCGGTGAAGTTTGAGGACGGCCTCCTGGGGCTTCATCAGGTTCTACTATCGAAGCGAGGCCGTCGGCGGGAGCATCCGATGACTCGAGATTACATGTATACAAGCCCCGTGGCACAAAACCTGAAACCAGACAGCACGAGCGCTCAACGGGACTAGAGTGAAGAGCCCTGGGTTTGAATCCGAGCAGCATGCGTACATCACCCGCATTGAAAGCAGTTGACGGACCGATGGATCCAACGTCGCCAATAGCACGGCGCATAATTGCCCCGGGGCCAGCCGTGAGTTTTGGCGGGTTACTGGATATACAGATGGACACATCGGGCGGTCTGGATCCCTATTACAGGTTCAAACCGAGCGTCTCGAATTCCCGGTTGCAGCGTGAATGCCCTTGGAGCAAAATGACGCCGACTTGAGGAAGTCTTTCCTCCACTGATCCAGCCTTTCAAAACGAGGAGGGTGTGTGCCGCGTCGACTCTTATTTTTGTTTGTTGCTATTTTTCTGACGGGGATCTGTGCATTTCTTGCGCTGTCGCGCCTGGAAGCGCAACAAAGGCAGTCAACACCGAACTGGAGTTTCGCTATTTCCGGGGATTCGCGTGACTGCGGCGATGTCGTTGTGTCGGCCATTGCCGCAGGGGCGCTCGAGCATCATGCCGCGTTCTACTGGCACCTTGGCGATTTTCGCAAAGTATACGACTTTGATGAGGACATGCAGCACGAGCTCGCGCATGCACCGAAAGCAATGAGCATCATCAAATACGAACAGATTGCCTGGCCCGACTTCATCGCCAATCAGGTGAACGCGTTCGGCTCGCTCCCCGTTTTTCTCGGTATTGGCAATCACGAGACCATTCCGCCGATGACTCGCGACCTTTACATCCAGCAATTTGCCGATTGGCTCGATCAACCGACCCTTCGCGAGCAACGGCTTCGCGACAATCCCTCCAACCACAAGCTCGTGACGTATTACCACTGGATCGAACGCGGAGTCGATTTCATCAATCTCGACAATGCGTCGGCCGATCAGTTCGACCGCGCGCAGATGGCCTGGCTTGAAAGCGTTCTTCAGCGCGATGAAGCCAACCCAGAAATTCGCACAATCGTCGTCGGCATGCACAAAGCATTCCCCGACAGCATTTCATTCAGCCACAGCATGAATGAATCAGCCGAAGGGACTGAAAGCGGGCGGCGCGCCTATACCGATCTGCTCAAGGCGCGGGACAGCGCGCACAAGAACATCTACCTCCTCGCGAGCCATTCTCATTTCTATATGTGGGACATTTTCAACACCGATTACTGGCGGACCCACGGTGGCGTTTTGCCCGGCTGGATTGTCGGCACGGCCGGCGCGGTACGCTATCCGCTTCCGCCGAACTGGAAGGATGCAGAAGCGGCGGAGACGAACGTGTACGGCTATCTGATTGGCGCCGTCCAGTCCGATGGCACGGTCCGCTTCACCTTTGAAAAATTAAGCGAATCGGACATCCCCGCATCGGTCGTGAATCGGTTCACGCCGCAGTTTGTTCACTGGTGCTTCACGGAAAATTCCGAAGCAAAGTAATCCAGCCTCGCCGGTGAGAGGAAAAGATGGCGCAGAAACGAGCAATCCTTGCGATGCTGGCCCGATTGATTCTCTGCGCGGGCGCTTGCCTGCTTCGCACGCAGGCAAGCGTCGCTTTCGCGCCGGAAGTCCGTGAGCTCGCCAAGGTGAGTTTGAGGTAAAGCGGCAAACCGCAGAGGAGTAGAATTCCGCTGGAACTTTCTCGCGAGGTGTCAGGTCGTGCCACGGATGACTCAACTGACCACCTCTTGTACTGGGAGGAATACGGTCCTTCAGTCCTTCACCTGAAGCCGATTTTACGAATGCTTAGGCTGAAATTCACGATCCCTCGTTCTGGACAATATGCTCTGCACTGCTTTCCGGGCTGCGATCCGGACTCGCACGGGTCCCCGCTCTGAGGAAACGCGCAAACAGTTGAGGGCGCGCCCGTCTCCTATCTTGCCGAGGGCTTCAGCAGCAGCTTCTACCAGGAATCCGTCTTTTGCGTTTTCAACTGTATGAATCAATTCTGGAACGGCCTGGACCTCTTCCCGTTCTCCGAGGATCCACGCGGCTCGGGCAGCCGTTTCCGGCTCCGGGTGGTGGAGTGCAGAGATCAGTTTTTCAATAAACGGTCGCGAATCAGCTTGAAGAATGTTTGCAGAACAGTACGGGCAAGTAGACGCATTCGCCGAAATTTCTTTCCAGCAAACTGGACAGAAGTAAATCATTGCTTTCTCTTCACCTCGTGCGCAGTCCCTGAACTTCGCGTTCTACAGTGTTGAGTCGCTCAAGAGCTGCCTCCACAGCGGGGGCTCCCGCAGCCTGTGTCGCTCTAGCACGAGCGAGTGCGCGTTCCGCCACTGCTGTCGCCTCGCGCAAGAGTCCTTTGATTTCTGCTTCCAGTTTCCTCCGACTCTCACGAACGCGCTCGTCCACATCGCTTTGTACCCTGGCACTGTTAACTTCGAGGAGTTGATTGAGGAAATCCCGCGCATCGCTGATCATGGGCTCCCGCACGCCAAGTCCCCCCAGCAGAAGGTCCGCAAGGAACCGCAGCGGAGACGCAGGCGCAGCCACTCTCTCCATTACATGAAAATAGAAGTGCGACTGCGCTCCTAATCCCTGTTCAGGATCAACTTCTTGGGGAAGTAAAGTCAGTTCGGGAATACCTGTATCGGCCAGGCGATGCAAGAAATTGTTCCCCATCTCGACAAAACGGTGAGCCGTTGTGCGAAATGCTTCCTCTGCATATTTTGCTTCGCTTTCGAGCCAGGGTGCCAGTTGCGCCCGAGCGATTTCCTGTGCGAAATGATTGATATCGCGGCGATAAGCAGGTCCGTAGCGTCGCTGGGGCACTGAACACAAGCCCTTGCTCAGTTCCCTCTGGGCATCCTCCTCCGCCTGCTTCAGGAAGATATTCCGCCGTTCCGCAAACATTTCCGATAAGTGCTCCTGTTCCGCGTTTAACAAGGCACCTAGATCCCGCATGGAACTTTCTGCTTCTGCCAGCGTCCTTCGCAGCGAAGCAATGCGCCGTTCTGATTCCTCCACGGGGCGTCGAAGCGCGTCGCGTTCTTCGTTGATCACCGCGAGCAGTTGGTCCGCCGTCCGCTTGACTCCGCGTTTGGTTGCTTCGCGAACCAGCGAGTGTCCTGAATGCTCTACCAGAAAATCAAGGGCTTGAATCAACCCGGCCCAGTCCCTCTCTGGACCGCGCTTTTCCAAACGTTCCAGCGCACTGACTTGAAAGATGGTGGGTACCGCACGGCCCAGCCGTTTTTCCAGAACTCGCCGCGCAAACGCAACTGCCTCGGAGCGTTCCGCCTCATTGGTTCGATCTGCCTTGTTCAGAACGAAAAGCAAGTCATGGACTTCGCGGGCTACCGATTCAACGAGTTCGAGTTCCTCACCTGAGAGCGGAGGATCAGCGCCAATGAGAACAATGGCCGCATCGATGTGGGGAATAAAAGCTCGGGTCGTCTCAGTGTTTCCGACGTGTACAGAACCTAGCCCGGGTGTGTCCACCAAACACATTCCCGTCGCGAGAAGCGGATTGAGAACAAAGATTTCCAGTCCCGTGACTCCCTTCGCGTTGTCTGGATTCTTTTCCTCCGAGACATACTCATCAACAGTGCTCACGGGAACATCGGCCCAATCCGAGCTCTCAAAGCGCACGCGGGCAGCTAGGCGCTCACCGTGACGGATGATAGTTGGCACGGTCGTCACCGGAATCACGCCCGCTGGAAGCACCGAATGGCCCACGAGGGCATTCAGAAGAGTCGATTTCCCACGTTTGAACTGACCCACACAAGCAACGTAGAATCTTCCTTCGGAAACACGCTCCGCGATGGACCGAGCAATGACGGCAATATGTCCAGCATTGAACCCGCTCGCGAGTTCGGCTAAACGATAGAGTGCCGATTCTCCCGCGATATCCTGCAACGCCCCTTGGCGAATTTCTGACGTCCCGCTCATTGGGGAGAGCCCATGGGACGGACAAAGCTACTCGGACTCGCTTTCATTAAGTAATCCACATGGATCAGTTTGGTTTTGATTTGGTCGCCGTAGTGATATCGGGGATCGGCAGCCAGCTCACACATTTTCAAGATGGCTCCGGGCAAACGCCCGCTTAAGTGCAGAATTTCTTCCCGAAATCCTTCCAGATCAAGCGCCGCCAAGCCAAACCTGCCGATGCACATCTCAAGCAAATCTCGCGCGGCTGATTCGGTCAGCGGACCCAGCCGAATTCGATATTCATCAGTCCAATACAGGCTCCATGCACATCCGATTTCGCCCACCGTACATCCATTCCCCGCGAGATATACGGGCGTGTTACATCGGTTTATGAACTCCTTCATCAGGCGGGCCATCTTGTGCGCGGGCGCCGGAAAATGGTCGAGGAAGAAGCGATAGTCACCTCTCTCCGAGGCCGTCAAAAGAATTCCTCGCAAACGCAGGGTGGATTGTTCGCGAAGCCACCAATTGAACGAGTCTCCTCGTGCACCGTCGGCGTGGACCTTTTTGCGAACGAATGCATCGCCTGCATAATAAAGGCCGCAAAAAAAGTGGATAACGAGTTGCCGCCCGGTGGCAGCTCCGGTCCAGTAGATGCATGCCTTTCTCTCCGTCTCGGCAAGCCCCTCGATAGCCATCTTAATAAGAGAAGTCTTCCCAGCGTCCGCCGGCCCCCAGATCAACTGGCTCTTGCGTTTTCGTATTGCTTCCTTCAGTCGTCGCAATTCGGCATCGCGACCGACCAAGGTACTCAATGAAGTAGCCAGCGGCATATCCGTCCTTCGCAAGCGCGGTCGGGCCAGTTCTGACGCCGGACGCTCCGCGTTCAAGCCGACCGCGCCCCGTCCTGATGCACGTACTTGATAACTTCGACTTCCGACATGGCGATCAATCCCTCGTCCACCATCTGATCCAGGATCGGGAGAAGCTTCTGAATCTTTTCCTCTGAGTCGATCACGCTGACCATGACGGGAGCGTCGTGTGAAAAAGAAAGGTGGTGCGAGCGCCGGATCAGAGTGCTTGCGCCATATCCCTCAATTCCGCGCAGGACAGTGGCGCCCGCGATGTCCAGTTCTTTGCACTTCTCAACAATCGCCCGATACAGGGGTTTGTTCTCCCACTTGTCGTCCTCGCCGAAATGAATCCGCAACATCCTGGCTTTGCCTTCGAGCTTCATTGCCGCGCCTCCCTTCTCCGTTCCTCAGCCTCGTAGTTATGCGTGTACTTGATGATGTCCACATCGGAAAGAACGACGAGCCCCTGCTGCACCATGTCATCCAGAATTGGGAAAAAGGCACGGAGTTTCTCTTCAGTCTCTACCACTGAGAGCAGGATAGGCCGGTCATGAGAAAGGTTCTGGGCCTTCTCTTGGTTAATCCTACGGTTAGCGCCGTAACCCAAAATGCACTGATAAACCGTGACGCCGGCAATATCGTTGGCCCGCATACTTTCAACAAGCGCCTTGTGCAACGGTTTGTCGCGCCATTTGTCGTTTTCGCCAACGTAAATGCGCATCAGCTTGGCCTTTCCCTCTCGTTTCAGCGCGGGCATCGCTGGCTGCGGTGCACCTTTTGGTGAAATGGACGACGGCTTTTCCACGTTCGTGTCCTGGATCTCGATGAGGCCCGTCCCGGCCATTTCGTGAAGCTTCGGAAGAAGTTCCTGGACTTTTTCAGGTGACTCGATGAATTCAATCTTGATCGGGAGGTTCTCGGTCAGGCGCAAGATGCGGGTCGTATGAAGATGATGATCGGCTCCAAATCCAGCAATGCCGCGTACGACGTTAGCGCCGGAGACTCCCCGGTAAAACAGGTAGTCCAGAATCGCTGCGTAGAGCGAATGTCCGTGATATTGATGGTCCTCGCCAACGTAGATACTTACCTTTTTTGCTGGTCCCGATTTGAGCATGGGGTCTCCTCATGAGAAATTCCGCGTTGCGAAACGAGAAATTCTGCCGCGCGACCGAGCACTCCACCGCCAATGTGCTGACCTTCTTGCGCATTCTTTACGAATGCCTGCAGGTATTCATCCAGGTCGCGGGCTGTTCTGGAAAGGACACGCGCAAGGATCGGTTGCAATGGCGGAGGCAGATGGCTTGCAAGCCCTCTGCCGTGAGCAAGACAAATTGTACCGTGCTCCTGTATAAGTTCGGCAATGGCGGGATCTCCGAATTGTGCGGCAAGCTCCACGAGTCTGGACTGTTCCTCATCACGAATGCGCTGGCAAAAGTCGCAGCCAGAAGCCGCCATTGCTACGCGTCTTCGCCACAGATGAATAAGTTTCAGGAAGATCTCTCCGGCCAGATTGGCTGGGGCTGATCTTGCCAAGGCCCAAGCATGGTAATTACAGAGATGAGCTGCACCTTCGGCTTTTGCCGTCGCAACCAGCGCCGATTGGAATTCCTTGAGCGCATTGCAAACAAGACAAGTCCCTTTTGCAATCGCATCTGCGACACCGACGTTAGGTACTGCCCTGATTGTTCTCATGGCACCATTCTCCCTGCGACAACTCCAAGCCAAACAGCGACGAAACCGACAACGACGCTCATCCCAACGTACAACCCCGCAAGAAGAAACTCACTGTCCTGAATCGTGCGAAGTGTTTCATACTCAAACGTCGAGAATGTTGTGTAGGCGCCGATGAATCCGATCGGAATCAAATATCTCCAGTTCGCGCTCCAATGGGCCTTCTCAGCCAGCAACGTAATAGTCAACCCAATCAAAAACGACCCCGAGCAGTTAATAATGAATGTCCCGTACGGAAATCCAGCCCCCAAACGATTGCTGACGTACCCTCCCAGCCAAAACCGAGCAATGGCACCAAGGAAACCTCCGATTCCTACCATCAGATACTTGACCATGTGAGCTGTCGTTATTCTCCCTCGACGAAGCGGCCTGAAGCCGCCCGGCTGAATGATTTTGCTTGCGCATCCTGTGAACGATCAGCCCGAGACGAAATGACCTCAGTGCCCGCTCCAAGCAACTTCAAGTCCCGCGTAATTCCCTTCATTTCATTAGCGCCTGGCGCAGCCCCCGCCAGCGCTCGCTCCGCGTGAGCGCGGTAACTGTCAGCGTAGACATCAAACGCGTGCTTTAATTGATTTAGCACCGACATCACCCAGCTTCGGAGCAATCCCGCGTAAGTCGCAAGACCGTGATCGAGCACTGGCCCGATTTCGTTCGTCAACTGTCGAGCCAGTTGTTTCGCCGCAACGCGCGTGCCGAAGAGAGAACCGATTGCCGAGCGGGGAACCGCGACATTCACTTGAGCAAGCTCGAAAATCGGCTCCCCGCGAACGAGCGCGTCAAATTCAGTTTCCAAAGGCATGGTTGAAAGACCCAGTGCTTTGGCGGTTGTGATAAGTTCTCCCGCGCAAAAACGGGCGACAGCATTTATGCGGTCGTGAAAAGCGCGCGCCCGTTCATGCACAGCCTTTGCAATCATCGTTGCAACCGTCTCACCAGCAGACACTTCGTTGAGCTTCGCCGAGGAGCGAGAGGAAAGCTGAATCGAGACTTCCTCGAAGATCTCGGCAGTCACGAGCGGCAGCTTGTCAAGCTCACGATCCGCAGCAGAGCGCAATTCCTCGATTTTGCCGGTAGCCTGTCGAAGTCTGGCTTCCACGTCGCGCAATTGCTCTACATCAGGAGTCGATTGGCCTTGTTGTCGCTGTAGATTCACTTGTAGCGCTGCAATCACCGATTCTCTCAACGCTCCAATCTTGCGGCGTAACGATGCTGCCCTTAGTTCTTGCGCTTGTTCGTAGAGAGGCAGAATTTGTTCCTTAAACCATTGGTCCAGCATCGCGCGATGGCTCGCCAGGGCGCTTACCGGATGAACCGGCAGATCAAGTCCGCATTCCGCAGCCACGTGCTCTTTCACGTAGGCAAGTATTTGGTCCCGATCTGATGGGGTGAGTAGGTCAGCCTTGCTGAGAAGAAGGTGGACCGGAATCGCAGCTTCCCGCAAGCTCTCAATCGTTCGCAGGTCATCGGGCGCGAGCGTGGCGCCGCCATCAATCAGCACGACCCCCAAATCACAGCGCGGCAGGTAGGCGAGCGTCTCGGCAGCCCCACTCGTCGCCAGCGATCCGAGTCCGGGCGTGTCCACGAAGGTTACGCCATCACGCAGACGCTCCGCGGGGAGCTCCAAAACAATCCGGGTCACATGCTTTTTGTTTCCGGGGTTCTGCTGCTCCGCAGCGAACTCCCCTAAGTGGTCGACTTCGAAAGTTTGCGGAGACCGCTCTGCAAACCAAACAGAGAGCAAGGGCGTCGCAGCGTACCTGATCCGTGTCGGAACTGCGGTAATGGGTGTCACTCCCACGGGGAGAACGTTTGCTCCGAGAATTCCGTTCAGAAGGGATGATTTCCCGGAGCTGACGCGCCCGAAAACGGCAATTTCAAAACTCTTGTCTTCAACCCGGTCCAGAATCGTGGCAATCGCGGGGCGAAATTCAACCAGGCCGCGCTCCGCAACAATGCGTTCGATCTTTTTCAGTAACTCGAATTCATCCGAGGTCTGTTCCAGACGCTGCAAGCGCGACCGCAGGTCCTCACCTTCGCTTTGAAGCACGTACCGATTCAGGCGCGACACAAGCCCCTGCAGTTCTCCCACAATTCCGTTGAGGTCCAGCGCCACCGATTCCGGTACTTCGCCATACCCCCGCATGTTCCTGGGTTTCAGTTCGTCCACCGCAATATCAATCGAGCCCAGAGTGACGGAAATTGCACGCACATCGGGGATTGAAGGCTTCTCGCGCTGGATGCCCTGACCATCGAGCACACGGATGAGCTGGGCTCGTATCCGCGCGATGTAATCTTCAATCGTGCGTCTGTTTGCAGGTGAGATTTGTGAAATGTACCTCGGAAATGCGGCCTTTGAAGCGGAACTGTTCAGGATGGATTCAATTTCCGACAGGAGCTTATCGGCGTACTGGCAGCTTACGCGGAGGTGCCGTTGCTGACTTTCGTTAAGCGCGTGCGCAGACCCGCCCGCATCGGGATTCATTTGACCCTCAACGATCAAACGCACAAACCGGAAATGTTCCCAGGCTCTAGCGTTTGTAGAGATCGTTCAGCAGGGTTTTCTTGAAGCGGGTGCAGACAATCCCCCGCGACTTCAAGGAACCCTCGTAGGAGTCATCTGCCCAACAGGGCGGTTTAGGGTGAACTCCAACACCCACAGTGCAATTATCATTGTCGCGCAGGTTCAAGTCAACACAAACAAAATGCCCCTCAGGACGGAACTCCTTTATGGATGGCTTACAATTTCTAACTCAGTGGTGTCCAAAAGAGTTTGGATCGTCGATTGATTTCTCTCGCGACTTTTCACTGCCGGGTTTCCACCTCATCTCATCTCGGCGCTTCGTTCCGGCTATTCGGATGCCCAACCAGCAGCTTCAGCGTCTGCTTCGGGGCTTTCCGTTCTTCCTCCTTCGCCAAGTGCATGCTTAACCCCTCGTGCTTCAAAGTGAATCGCTGCATGCTTTCCCCGAGTTGATCCAGCACTTTGGCTTCGTGAATGAGAAGGTCCCTCATGGTCACATCACTCCGAATGTTCGGAGCCAGAGCGCATAGATGCGGCAGACAGAGGTTTGGAAAAGTCCCTGTATTGGATGAGCTGGGGTCTTCGATTTGAGCGGCAACATCCTTGATAGCTTGTTCTTCAGCATCGTTCGCCACCTTACAAACAGGGCAATGTTTGTGATCGAGAAAGATCCGCACAAGAGAGTCTCCCCTCCAAACTCCTGATCCGGCTCCATGAGAGACCTCCCGGCACTTTTCCGCAATGCCCTGCACGGTCTTCGGGTACGCGCTGCAAATGCCCTGAGGTGATGCGATTCTCTCGTACTGCCATGTATGCGAGGCGCAAAACCCGTTCTTTGCAGCGTGCGAGGTTTGAGTTCCAAGATTCGTACTTAGGTCGTATTGATACTGACTAAGGAATTCAAACGATGCATTCAAAACGCTGTCGCAAATTGGACAAGCCGCCAGTGCTTCCAAAGGGGAGAATTGCGAGCCGGCATGAGAGATTTGCAATCCAGAGTCTACATGACCTGCCTTGCCCGATTCCGTCACTCGCATATGTATTTCGCTCAATTGGGTCAGGAGGCTTCGCCGTAATTCCTCTGGCATGTTCGTCAGCAGTGCGGCAGTTCGGTCACACATGAGGGCAAGAAAATCCCGAGTCTTCCTCGTTGTAAGAAAATCAATCAACGACCGTTCAAATTGAGGCAACCCTGTCTGAGATAACTCCTGTTCATTGTTCTCCAGCTTGGCGCGAAGCGCTCTCTGCGCCGACAATGGGAAAATCTCCACCTCCGAAACCGTTCCAATTTCTTGAAGTCGCTTTTGGACGAAGTTCATGACATGATCGCGCTGGTCAGAGGAGACCAAATCTAACTTGTTGATCACAAGAAAAACGTTCCGCACATACCTGGCGACTTCTTCAAAAGATGCTAGCTCTTCCGCCGAGAGCGGAGAATCGAATGCGGTTACAAATATGGCGGCGTCGCATTCGGGAAAGAATCGCCGCGTTGTTTGCGTGTTTGCGAAAATAGCGGACCCAAGGCCTGGCGTATCCACGAAATAGAAGCCTCGTTGCAGAAGTTCGGCGGGCAACTGCACGTCGGCTACCTGGATTTTCATTTTGTTGCCGGGGTTTCCCTGCTCGGTTACGTAAGTTGACAGTTCCATCAGAGGAACATCTCGAGTGAGACTGCTGTTTTCGTAGCGAAGCACCACGCGTTCGCGGGTGGAATAACTTACGCTCGTGATCACCGAAGTGACGGGCACGATTCCCGTCGGCAAGCGATCCATGCCCAAAAGGGCATTCATCAGTGTACTTTTTCCACGGCTGAATTGGCCCACGACGGCAAGATTGAAGCGGTCTCCGGCGAGCCGTTTCTGGAGTTCTCGCGTTTGCCTTTCCAGATTCTCGTCGTGTTGTTCTCGGGCAAAGGCTTTTATTTCTCGAATCAATTCAGCAAGAGCAAACTTGAGTTGCGCGTATCCTCGAAGTTCTCCGCGCGGCACGGGCGCATATTCAGTGACTCCTTCTCTTCCTTCGTCACTCATGTGGCCTTGCATCGGTTTTCGTCCCCTCCTTACACATACCGGCTTCAAGATTGACGAGAAGCCGCAACACAACATCGAGACCTCTCTCCTTGTGACTTGCGGTGCATCGACGAGCGATTTCTGCATCGATCTGCGGCTGCGCAATTGAGAAATTCTCAGCTAAACACTTCCTCGCTTCCGTTTGAACAAAAGAGTCTGCCGAAGGCAGCGCTTCAATCACGCGCTGAACTGCGAATTGCCGGTCATGCGCAGGACATATTCTCAGACCTATCCGAGCCGTGGCCACCACGATCTCGGTATCGTTTTCATCGAGCAACGAGCGAAGGGCCGCCCAATCAGTGATTGACGGCGGCAGTTCCGCAAGGATTCGCAGGACTCTCCTGCGTCTCTGCAGACTCGACGGGCCTTCGTCCTCGGCAGACGGATTGGGATTCCGAGCGGCTTCGAGCAGGTGCGGTCGTGCTGCCTCGCCGATCGTGTGAAGGGCATCTTCGGCGGCCTGCCGACAAATGCCATCGCCCAGCGCCCAGAGGAAATAAGAGATGGAATCTTGCCGCGCAAATGTCCCGAGACTTTCAACAATCCCCGTCAACAAACGGTCGTTTGAAATCTTCTTCAGAGCCTCATACACATCTTCGGTCTTCCAACGCCCTAACTCTCTCGCGGCTGTGCTTAGAACTGCGTCTTCCCCAAATCGAACCACAGAATCCTCGATTTTTCGCGACTGAAGCAGATATTCGATCAAGACATCTTTTGCGCCAAGCTCTGCGAGAGTTTCGACAGCGAGTTGCCGCGGCTGGAAGATTCCTCTTGGCTTGCCATCGAGCAAAAAGTTTCGCAGCGGGCCAATCGCCCGCTCTCCGCACCCAACCAGAGCTGCCGCAGCGAACCCACCTCCTTGCAGGGATTCCAGGTCACGAACGAAAGACTCTATCTCTTCGGTCGACCATTCCCGTGCAATAGGTTTGCCGCTCATGTTCCTAACTTGAAAACATGCTTTTCGTTTCTAGTCCTGGTGTCTCCAGCGAGAGTAAACCGATCTGCCCGCATATATCGCTGCGCGACCGAGTTCGTGCTCGATCTCGAGAAGGCGGTTGTACTTGGCAATTCGCTCGCCCCGTGAGACAGAGCCGGCCTTGATTTGGCCCACTCCTAAAGCGACGGCGAAATCCGCGATCATTGTGTCGTCGGTCTCTCCAGAACGATGAGAGACAATAGTCGTGTATCCACTTGCCTGGGCCATTTGAATGCAGGCTCGGGTCTCTGTGATAGTGCCTATCTGATTGAGCTTGATTAGAATCGAATTTGCGATGCCTTTTTGTATGCCCTTCTCAAATATCGCCGGATTCGTCACGAAGATATCATCGCCCACGAGTTGCACTTTTTCTCCCAACCGTTGCGTGAGCGAGTTCCAACCATTCCAATCATCTTCCGCCAAGCCATCTTCGAGAGAATAAATCTCCGGGTACCGTTCCAGCCAATCGGACCAGAGTTGAATCATCTCGGCAGAGGTCTTCCGCGTCCCGTCCGATTTGCGGAAGACATACCGTCCATCTTCGTAAAATTCGCTGGCTGCCGGGTCCAAATTGATCGCAATGTCTGCGCCCGGCGCGTATCCGGCCTGTCGAATCGCAGAAGCCAGCAGCTCCATGGGTTCTTCATTGGACCGCAGCCGCGGAGCAAAGCCCCCTTCGTCGCCCACACTGGTTTCGTAACCTTTCTGATGCAGAATCTTTTTGAGGCTATGGAAGGTTTCCGATGCCGCTCGAAGACCTTCGCCAAACGACGGAGCTCCAACGGGAGCGATCATGAACTCCTGAAAATCCACGTTGTTATCGGCGTGCTTGCCGCCGTTCAAAACGTTGAACATGGGTACGGGCAAGATGTAGCTGCCACGGTCCGAAAGATAGCGGTAGAGCGGTTCTCCTTTGTCGCTGGCACTCGCTTTGGCAACGGCGACCGATACACCCAGAATGGCGTTTGCGCCCAGCCGGGCCTTGTTGGACGTTCCGTCGAGTGCAATCAGCCTCTCATCCAGTCCCGCCTGGTCTTCACTTTCAAAACCTAGAATCGCGGGCTGAATCACCTGCGTGACATTCTTAACGGCGTTTCTTACGCCTTTTCCAAAATATCTTTCTGGATCGCCGTCCCGAAGCTCGACAGCTTCGTTTTTTCCCGTGGAGGCCCCCGAGGGAACCTTTGACACACCGACAGCGCCGCTCTCCAACCGCACAATAACTTGAACGGTCGGGTTTCCCCGAGAATCTAAAATTTCCAGCGCATCAACCGAGGCGATTTTCGACATACTCTCCTTTATTTCGCTCTTCCGGGCCCGCCCCGGTGCGCAAGACTGTTATCAGATCCTCTTGAATTGCGGCGGGAATCGGCATTGCCCGAATCTTTTCGACCGTCTTGTCCACGGGATATGCAAACGAGCGAAGGCCCACCTTCCCGTCCTTGAAAACTGCGCAACAGGCGCGCGGGCCGCCGGATTTCGGCTGCCCCAAACTTCCGGGATTAACGAGAAGTGTGTTTTCGACATGTATGCCACACGGTATATGCGTGTGCCCGGTCAAGAGAACATCTGCTCCAGCAATGCGGCACTCTTCCACCCATCGCTCGGAGTCTGGAGGGCAATAGGTGAACAGCGGGTCCGAAGGCACCGCATGACAAAGTCTGCAACGCGTGTTGCCGACCCGCACATTGACCTGCAGAGGTAAGCTGCGGAGATATCTCTTGTCGTCGTCGCTCAAGATCGAATCGGTGTACTTCCGCGTCGCTTCCGCCATCTCGCGAAAGCGCGGCGAGCAGCGAGGATCCTCGCCGAATCCAATGCAATGATCGTGATTGCCCCGGACCACATGCGTCGCCCGCTTCCGGAGAAAATTAATAACCTCCGCAGGCTGTGGGCCGTAATTCACAAGATCGCCCAACACCCAGAGTTGGTCATAATCCTCGTGCAGTGCGGACAGTGCGTCAAAATTCCCGTGAATGTCAGAGAGAATGACCACCTTCATGCCAGATTTCCCTCCCGTACAATTTTCTTACCTCAGTTCTCACTTGTCACCCTAACGGAAGGCAGGTGTCGTTCGAACTACAATGTGGCCCTTTGCAGCCAAGAAATCGAATATCTCCTGAGCCTTGGCAAATCCTCTGAAGTCTGCCCGGGATTCTTCTTCGCTCTTGAAATCCAGCTCGACAAACTTGTTTTCCCGGATAAAGAAGGCATACTGTACTGCCTGACTTGCCTCATCCGGCGCGTCGCGGTTCTTATCGATATTGATGTTCAGGATGTCGATCCTCGGAATTGATTGCGCATCGCCGCCAAACTTCGTCCTCAATAGGTCGCCAAACTCGCGTGTGGCCCCCCAGTCTTTCGAGAGAATCATCGCGACATCAAGGTCGTACTCGATATCGCCGCTGCCTGTGCAGTGATGCATTGTCGGCCGCGCACGTGTGAGGACGTCGACGAGGTCGGCGTCGGGCCCGGGGTCCTCATCCAAACGGCATCCTTCCTTATCGATGGACGAGATTGCAAAGACGGGACAGTTCAGCTCGAGACTCAGGTCTGCAAGCGCGGTGGAAATTTCATCAATCCGGGCGCGCGAGTCGGCGGGAGGATGGGCTAGCGGAACCTTCTGGAGATAATCGAGAAAGATCGCAACCGAGTCAGTGCGGAAGTCGTGCATCAGGTTGTAGGCGGTGGCGCGAATCCGCTCGACGGTATCCTTTCTTGAACCTTCCAGAACGAACATCTCGCGACCGTATTGATGGACGCCGCCGAGGCCTTTCGCGAGACGGTCAAGACCTCCGGCTATTGACTCAATGTCCTCCGTCAGCATAGTGGTAGGATTGATCCCTGATTCCTTCGCGAGCAGGCGCGCCGTCAGCACCCGTCGTGTCTGCTCCCAGGAGTAGAAAAGGACCGGAATATGGTGGTTCTTGGCAACATGGCTTGCAACGTGTAATCCAAAATTTGTTTTTCCGCGGCGCGGCGCACCTGCTAGGCCGTAATAGAAGCCTGGCCGCAATCCGCAAAGCAATTGGGTGAGGCGTTCGAAAGGCGCGAGGGAATACCCAAGCAGTATCTTTTCACCTTTCGGCCTTTCCTTGGATTCGGAAACGATAGCTCGGATGACCTCTCCCACCGGTCGCAACTGTCTCCGCATTCGCTGCCGTTGAATGTCCATGAGTTCTTGCAGAGCTCCAGCAGTGAATTCTGACAGGGTTCCCTGTCCCTCATGCCTCTCCCGCGCGTAGGCTTCGAGCGATGATCCAAGCTTCATCAGTCTTTCGCGCGCCTGGCGGTCCTTTAACAAATCCAGATAGGAGAGAAGCTGATCGAGTTTCGGCGGCCGGAGGCGGCTCATCGCGTCCACATATTGACTTACTTGGGGTGAAAACTGGCCCCGCTCTTCCAGCTTCGACTTCAGAATGATCAGATCAACCGCATTCAAGCTTTGCTCGCGAAGCGAAGAGAGTGATTCTGCCAGTAGCCGCGCAATTGCCGAGTGCAGAAGCTGGGGATTGAATCCTTCATCGAGCGCTTTCTCAAGCAGGTATCGGTCACTCGCGATTGCTGCCAGCACGGCCATCTCGACATCAATGCTTTCCGCGGTCATCTTGTCCTCCTTCGGGCTATCACAGAGCCGTCGTCAGGTTCGCCCTCCGAAGGAGGCTGTGCGAATCGTCCATCCACATAGCCGGGGCCGGGGAATTGCCGGTCCAAGCCAACCAGATACTCGATTGCACGAAATACGGCATCTCGTTCGCGTCCCTTTGGCTCGTTTCGGTACTGCCAGTCGCTCTTCCGAATGAATTCCTCAATGTCTTCTGTAAGCTGGCTGAGATGAGCCTGGAAGTGTTCGCGGATTCGTTCTTGACTGAGGGCATCCTGCCACACATTCAACGCCAGCACGGCATGCCGCAGGCATAGCGGCGCCTCTTCCAGCATCTTGGACCATGCAGGTTGCTCCATGAGCTCTTGGATTGTCTGGAGCAAGTGCTGCTCGCGCTCTTCGTTGTCCTGGCAGAACATGCACCCAAAGCCTGGCGCATGAAAATCCCTTCGCTTTCGGCTCCGTCGAAGGATGCTCAACGACCGGCGTTGATTGTCATCCAGATATTCTGTGGTTTCGACCGAATATTGGCGAATCAGGTTCTCACAAAGAAGTGCGATTCCGATTCCGCCAGCGGGCCAGCATCCCTCTTCGATCCGTTTTGCCTCCCAGAAATGGCGCAAGCAAAAACCGCCACCCTTCAAAAAGTCTTGGCGCACATCGGGAGACATCATCCCTTCGTATAAAAAGGAATGAATCGAATACCGTTCGGAGAGAATCAGATTGGAGCAAACCAGGCACTGTCCCACTCGGAACGATTGCCGCAGAGAACTCTCCGTGAACCAGCGGGCGCGTTTTTCCGGCGAGGGTCTTGCGACAGAGCACGTCATTCCTTGCCCCCTTGGCGTGGTCTGAAGGGCAAGCGTTCAGCACATGACACTGAAGCCCGAAGAGCGAATTCCCACACTGTTTCCACAGAGCTTTACACTCCAATCTGCGAAATGTGTGGATCTGCCGGGAAAACACGGCTCCCGACAAGATCCTCGTCAGGAGTCATCATCTGCCCCGGCATAAGGTGGGACAGCGGTTAAGGCCGAACTCCTTGGCCTCCTGTAATATATTACTTCGACCACGAAGAAAGTCAACCGCCGCACACGATGAGGTTCCAATTCGGAAAACAAGAAGCGAAGAATTGTAGTCGGATAACTTTGAGATCGAAAATACCTATTCTGTCCGATTCCTCTCGGGAATCTTTCGAGCGCAGGCCGGTCCTTCGCAAATTCTTCGAGCAGAAATTTCAGCGCCACCACGCGGCCGAGTCTGAGGTCCTCGGCCTTGTGGCTCGGTTGTTCTTGTTGAATCCATAGACCTCCGCGCTAAACGCAGGTGAGATTGAGCGCTTGACTCCTCAGGACAATCGGAACAGCAAAAGAATGAGTACCAAAAAACAGAGGGTGTACGCGACGTAGGCGTTCAAGCGGCCATGATGCATTCCCGCCAACAACCTCGCAAACCAACTGACCGCGTCTCCCACAGGGTGGAAAAACAGCCGGTCCACAAGATGCGTCTCGTCCCGCCGGCGGCGAATCGCGGTCCGGAAGTGAACGGCGACCGTCTCGCGCGTGTCCTCCACAATGTTGGGCCGGAAGATCGCTTGGAAAACGACGCGCACAGGATTCGAAAATCCGGTCGCCGTGTACGTCATCTCCGGCAACAACCGGGGAATGCCTCCCGCCCAGAGCTCGCTTCGCCTTGCCCTCCGCTTTCTGGTGCTTCTCGTTACAATAAACCATGTGATGACAAGAAACATTGCCAACACGATGCAGCTATATGAAGGCGACATGGCAAAGACGACCGGATTCTCCACGCCGCCCCGAAGAAGCACCACCAGTCCACGTCCCGGCAAAACCGCCTGTCCCACCTGTGCGCCCAAATTGTGGAAGTCCGCCACAAACGCAGGCGGCAAATCGCGATGCGCCGGATTCGACGCAAAAAATGGCGGCACGAGCGCATCGGCGGAGCCCGCGCTGATCAGCGGTTGCAGCTCATGATTCAGGGCGGGGATCACATACGTTGGCAGCACTCCTAGCAGCAGACAGAGGAAAGCCAACATCGCCATTGGTGCGATTGCTGAACCGTGCGCCTCGACGGCCTTCGCCGCCGACTCGGAGCGCGATATGCCGAGGAAGCCCATCGCAAACGCTTTTACGAAGCACGTCACCGCCAGCGCCGCCGTGAGCGCCAGCCCCGCGCCACATAGGGCAAAAATCAGGCGCAGCGCCGTCGACGGCAGCTCGGCGCTGCGCAGCAGCGTTTGCAACATGAGCCATTCGCTGACAAAACCATTGAACGGCGGCACCGCCGAAATCGCAAGCGCGCCGACCAAAAACGCGCCCGCAGTCCACGGCATTGCGCGAATCAGGCCGCCCAGTTTGTCTAGATCGCGCGTCCCGACGCGATCATCGACCGCACCCGCGCCCAGGAACAGCAGCGCTTTGTAGACGGAATGGTTGAGCATGTGATAGAAGGCCGCCAGGAACGCCATGCCCGACAACAGGGGTAGGCCGCAGCTCGCGAAGATCACTCCCGCGCCCAAGCCGATGGTGACAATCCCAATGTTTTCGATTGAGCTGTGGGCGAGCAGGGCCTTGAGATCACTTTCGGTCGTCGCGTAAAGGATTCCCACTAACGCCGAAATCGCCCCGACAATCATGATGACTACGCCTGCGCTGACCACGTGGATGGGCACGAGGTCGAGATTCAGACGGATAATTCCATAGAGACCCAGATTCAAGATCACGCCGGATAGGATGGCGGACACGTTCGCCGGAGCGGCGGGATGTGCACGTGGCAACCACGTGTTCACCGGCACCAGGCCCGCTTTGACCCCGAACCCGAAGAAAGTCAGCAGGAACACGGTCCAGCGCATGACCGGCCCTAATCCGGCCGCAGCTGCCTTAAGCGACGAAAATTCCAGCGATCCCGTTCGAGCGGCCAGAAGCAGCAGCACGACCGCGACTGCCATGAATCCCGCTTCACCCATAGCTAGCATGAGGTAGGCGGCCTGGCTGGTCCCGTCGCGTTCGTGCTCAAAATTGACAAGTAGGTAACTCAAAATAGACATCGCTTCCCAAGCCAGGAGAAATCCGAGGATGTCATCCGCGATCAAAATCCAAAGAATGGATGCGAAGAGCAGCAAATACCAGGCATTGAAGGTGCGCAGGCTGTAATGCCCCACATAACGCTTCAGGTAACTCGCCGAAAAAATTGAACTGGCCAGCATCACCACCGCTGCCACAAGCAGAAAAAATGCGGAGAGGCCGTCGAGCGAGACGGTCAGCGTCCCAATGGAATGGATCGTCCACAGTTCGGCATGAAATCCGCCGCCGCGCAGCACCATCCCGCTAGCCCACAGTGCTGATACAGCAGCCAATGAGCCGGCCCATGCAAGCAGCACGGGATTCCGCCGTTCGGGAACAATCATTGCCAGCACAACGCCCGCACCGCACAGAAGAAACACGAGCATCAGTGGCAATGCGACAGTGTTCATGGCTGGCCCGCTTTCAGATCATCGGACATTCGCCCTGTGCCCGGAACATTTCCCAAACCGACTTTGTCGGCCACGACATCCTGCTGGGACGATCCCTATATATGCCTCCTCGAACGTGAACCATATAAAACATTACGGAACCTCCTTTCTCATGCTGAGACAGGTTCCCATTACGCCTCCGGCGCTCGGAACACGCACGCACATGCGCCTTTCGTTGGTATCACCCAAGCTTTCGTCGAGTAATCGTTTGCCGGAGACATGACTCCGCCCCAAGATCAGGAGTCATCATCTGTCCCGGCTTCGGTGGGACAGCGGTTAAGGCCGAACTCCTTGGCCTTCGTCAATACTATTCAACGCTAGAGAAAATCAACGCAGGCAATTGCATGCCGAACAAGATTCTATGAAATACGGAATAGCAACAGAATGATGATTAAGAAGGCGAGCGTGTATGCGACGTACGCGTTCAAGCGGCCGTGATGCATTCGCGCAAGCAGTGTCGCAAACCAACTCGCTGCTTCGCCTACGGGGTGAAGGAACAGCCGGTCCACTAGATGCGTCTCATCCCGTCGCCGGAGAATCGCCGTTCGGAAGTGAACTGCGACGGTTTCGCGTGTGTCCTCTACAATATTCGGCCGGAAGATCGCTTGGAACACGACTCGAACGGGATTCGAGAATCCTGTCGCCGTGTATGTCATCTCTGGCAGCAGACGTGGAATTCCTCCAGCCCACAGTTCCTTACGGACCACACTGCGTTTGCGCGTGCTTCGAACCACGATAATCCAAGTGGCAAAAAGAAAAATCGCCAAAGCGACGACACTGTAGGATGGCGACATCGCGAAAATGACGGGATTCTGCTCCGAGCCGCGTGTTAGCACAACCAAACCCCTGCCCGGAAGCGCGCTGCTGCCCGTTTGGGCCCCCAGATTATGGAAATCTTCTAGGAATGCAGGAGGAAGTTGTTGATTTGCCGGAGTCGCCGTAAAGAACGGCGGCACGAGTGAACTGGATGCGCTCGCCCCAACAAGGGGCTCCACAGCGCGGTTCAGGACGGGAATGACGTACGTGGGCAGAACTCCCAGCAGAAGACAGGCAATCGCCAGATACGCCAACGGAAACTGGGGCCAAGTCCCCTTCTGACGCCCCCGGGGGCGCCATTTACCCCGTCGGATGCCAAGAAAGCTCATCGAATAAACCTTCACGAAGCACGTCACCGCCAGCGCCGCCGTCAGCGCGAGGCACGCCCCGCACAGTGCGAACAATATCTTGACCGCCGGAGACAACAGCACGGCGCTACGCAGCAAGCACTGCAATGTTAGCCATTCGCTCACAAAACCGTTGAAAGGCGGAATGGCGGCGATGGATAGACAGCCAACCAAGAAGACCACCGACAGGGCTGGCAGGAAATGAGCAAGACCGCCGAGACGATCCATCTCCCGCGTTCCCGTGGCGGTTTCGATGTCGCCGACCCCCTGAAAGAGGAGAGTCTTGTAAACGGAGTGGTTAATCATGTGATAGAGTGCCGCCGTCAGCGCGATGGCCGCCGGAACGGCATAACCGGAAGCCCGAAAGACGAGAGATGCCCCGATTGCGGCAACAACAATGCCCGCATTCTCGATTGAACTGTGGGCGAGCATTTTCTTCATGTCGTTTTCTGTTGTGGCATACAGGATACCGACCAGGGCCGTGATACTCCCCGCGATCAACGCAAACAAGCCCGTGCCCAGACCGTGGCTTGAGATCAGATCCGCATTCAACCGCAGGATACCGTAGAACCCGAGGTTCAGCGTGACGCCCGCCAGAACGGGAACGAAAATCGAAGGGGCTGCTGTATAGCATCGAGGAAGCCAGAAATTCACAGGAACCAACCCCGCTTTGACCCCGAACCCAAGAAACCCAAGCAGGAAGACGCCCCACACGGCGCTGGTCGAAAGGTGGCTGGCCGCTGCTGTTAAGGCGGAGAATGACCAGTCCGACGATCCCCTCCCTAAGATCAGAAACGCAACGACGACAGCAAGAAAACCCGCTTCGCTCATGCCCAGCATGATGTATCCCGCACGCGTATCAGTCCGCGGACTTTGCTCGTAGTTCACGAGGAAGTAACAAAGGATCGACATGCACTCCCAACTGATCAAGAACAGAGGCGCGTCGCTCGCCGTGAGAATGAGAACGACTGAAGCCATCAGAGCAAAGTGGAGCACGGCGTAACGCTGCGCTGGATAACGACCGCCGAAGCGAACCTCCACGAAGTTCCTCACAAAGAGAGAAGCTGGAAGGTAAACCAACCCTGCCGCGAAAAGAAAGATTGCGGACAACATGTCCAGACGCAGGGTGAAACGACCCAGCCCCTCGAGATTCCAGAGATGAGTCTCAAAACTCCGGCCCGTGGCCAACGCCGCAACCGCTGCGAGCATCATCAAAATGGAACAGATTGTGCTACAAGCCACGAGCACGCGCATTGGGTACTTCCCGCGCGCAGCGGCAGATAGCAGCAGTCCACAACCACAGAAAATGAAAAACAACCCCAGTGCCCCTCCTGTCCACGTGAGCACGGCTAGAGGCTCCTCTCAAGAAGCGAATCGCGCGGAACGGGAGGTTTCCGTCCCGTAACGACCAGTAAGCCATGGAGAACGGCCAAAGGCGGTGGTGGATCGCCCGGAACCTCAAGATCCACCGGAAGGACAGAAGCCACACCCCCAGCCGACATGAACGTGCGGCCGAACACTCCGCCCGTGATTGCGCAGGTTCCGACAGCCAGAACTCGCTTCGGATCAGGCATGGCTTCATAGGTCTTCAGTAACGGAACCCTCATATTTTCACTGACGGGACCTACGACTAAGAGCACATCGGCGGTGCGCGGCGTCGCTGTAAAAAAGAATCCAAGCCGATGCATATTATAGAGAGGGTTATTCAGCTGCTTCACCTCGTGAAGGCAAGCGCCACAATCACCTGCGTCAACTACGATCACATGCAATGAGCGACGGTAGGCATCAGGCAATGGCTCGTATTTTTCGCGGCCAGCCGCAACCATCGTCCACTCGTAGTCCGGCTTCCATTCGAGCACATGCGAGCTCCCGAAGTGACAACGCTGGCAATAAATGCAACGCTCCAGCTCGACGCAGGCTGAACTATCCCGCGCGATGATGGCATCGACTGGACAGTTTGCGGCGGCCCGGGAGGCATCCTCGGACGAGCCGAACTCTGTCGTCACCGGCCTGCCGGGCGAAACACCCCATGCAGACTCGCGACCTCGTGGATAGCGCGTGGTTCGAACACCTTTTTTCAGGCCGTGCCAGAACCAAAAACTCATCCGGATCTCCTGCTGCTATCGATCACATTCGGTCGCCGAAAGTCCAAATGTGGCTAGAATGATCGGGAAATCTTGGAACGCGAAATCCTCAACGGCCGCGTGGAACCCCAACCAATTGTTGAAGGACGGCGTAATTGCGCGGTAGCGTTCCACACGGCCCGAATCGTCGAGTCTTACCCAATGGAGAGTAGCTCCAATCGGAGCTTCCGCCCACCCAAGCGCCACGCCAGAAGAATGGATCTCACAAGGCGCGAATACCGGCCCTGGCTGCAATCGCTGAATGGCCTGATGGATTAAACCTGCTGACTCGTATGCCTCACGGAACAGCAGTCGAAGCCGCGCATAGCCATCACCCTCGACTTCGCGTGGAATCTCAAATTCGTATTTGTCATAGCCCCCATACGGGCACTCCCGCCGCAAGTCGTGCCCACGGCCAGACGCCCGTCCTACGGGGCCCACAAGGTTCAAATCTCGGGCCTTGTCAGGATCGACCACCCCCACATCCTCCAGGCGGTCTAGAAAGCTGCTCGTGAAACGAAGGCGGTCCTCAAGGACTCGCAAGTCTTCGACGGCATGATCAACCGCAGTAACAAGATCAGTGAAATCCTCGTTCGCGAAGTCACGCCGCACGCCTCCAGGTGTGTTCAATCCGAACAAGTAGCGGTGTCCCGCGAATTGACATGAGGCCCGCAGAAGCTGCTCCTCGACGATCGCGGCTTGAGAGGCGGCCACCGCGAGCGCTGTGGATTCGCATATGCCTGTTATTGCACCGGTGTGGTGTCGTAGGCGTTCGAGCTCGGCCAGCAAGACCCGCAAGTGCGTTGCACGCACTGGAACTTCGAGGTCACAAATTCTCTCAACCGCGAGCGAGAACGCAAGCGAGTGGGCGAAGGAAGACGTGGCCGCGAACCGTTCGGCGAGCAGCAGAACATCGGAGACACTTTTGCCCTCTGCGATTTTTTCAACGGCGCGGAATTTGTAAAACAGCCGTGGCACTGCGCGCAGCACGTCCTCGCCAACTGTTTCCAGCATGAAATGAAGCGACTCTCCGATGCCGCCTTCGTATACGGGGCCGACCGGCATTGCGAAAGAACCCGGATCCTGGACAACAAGCAGAGGACGCCACTCCGGATTCGGTCGGCGGCGGAAATGCGTCTGATGCACGTCCACTGATTTCCTTTGGGGTTTCCTATGTGGCGCCACGCCTTCCGGCCAGATTTGGTCATGCAGAATGAAATCCCCCAAACGGGGATGGCCTTCAAATTGAAGGCCGAACAAATCCTCTGCTTCGCGCTCAAACCAGTCGGCTGCGTGAACCTCGGCGCTGATGCTCGGGACCGAGTTGGCCCCCAATGGCAATTCCAGAATTACATTGATCCAACCGGAGCCTGCCGCGAGAAAGACATATGAAAGCTGCCAATTGCGGGAAAGCTCTTCGACAATCACGCCACCAAAGGAGCAGCCCATGTCCCAGAACAAAAATCGGCAAAGGGCCGGCAGGGCTCCGGACTCGTTCATCAGCATGCATAGCGCAGCTCCATGGTCTCGGCGAGACGGAGAAACAGCGGCGCGAAAGCGCTCTTGAACGGCCGCCGTCAAGGCGTCGAGTTCGATTCGTTCAGATGGAATGAGCGGCGATCCCATCATTGTCATCAGCGACCTCCAAGTTGTTGTGCCGCCAAATTTAGCAAATGATACACGGGTGCGGGAATGTAGACGCCCAGCACGGCCACAGGTATCGCTGCCACCACTACGGCGAACCGACAAGTCAGAGGTAGCGCGACGGGCGCGCACGGTCCATCTGGCCTGCCAAAGACCATTCGGTTAACGTGCATCATGATGCCAACGAACGCGATGACAATCAGGCTGGCCAGGATTCCAACAACGAAAGGATGCCCCGCCCGAATTCCCGCGGAGAGAATCGAAAACTCACTCAAGAAGATTGGAAACGGAGGCGCACCAGCGATGGCCAGGGCGCAGAAAAGGAGCGCGGCCCCAGCGAAGGGGGAAATCCGCAGCAAACCCCGAACCGATTTGATTTCGCGCGTGCCCATGGTCAGCAGCACGATGCCGGCAACATAAAAGCACAGAGATTTGGTGATCGCATGGTTCAAGAGTTGGAACACGGCGCCAAAATCCGAGGCCTTGGTGGCCATGCCAGCCGCTGTCAAGATGATGCCCATGTGCTCTACAGTCGAATAGGCAAACATGCGCTTGTAATCACGAACCTGGAGCAGGAGGAATGCGGCGATAGCCACAGAGATTAGGCCGATAACCATCATCCAGCGGCCCATGTGTGGCGTTGGCGACTCCAGAACGATGGCAAGAAATCGCAGAACCGCGTAGAGCGGCACGGTGGTCTTGATTCCGGAAAGAACCGCGCAAATCGGCGAAGGCGCCTGGCTATGAGCGTCCGGGAGCCAGGTATGCATGGGCGCAAAGCCAATCTTTGATCCAAACCCAACAAAAACCAGCAAGAAGGATAGCTTCAGAAGGCTGGGCGCGATAGCATGGCTGTGCGCGGCGATCGACGCCCAAGTCTCGGGTGCACTCGCACCAGTCGAATGGTATCCCCAAAAGAGCACCAGGAAGCCAAGCAACGAAATGGGTGCCCCCATCAGGGTGAGAATGGCATATTTCCAAGCGGCCTCGAGCGCGCTCGCGGTAGTTTCAAACCCGACTAGCAAGATTGCAAACAGCGTGATGAGTTCAACCCCCACCCATACGAGGTTCGGATCGGCCAAGGCGGGAACGATAATCAGTGCGAACGCGAGCAGGTTGTAGTTGCAGTAGAACCACCACAGGCGGTCCGTGTGTTCCGCACTATGTTGCATGTAGCCGCCAGCGAAGATGACGGCCAGCGCGCAGACAAAGCTCACTAGAACGAGCATCAGCGCCGACAGACCGTCCGCATCCAAACAGCCGAACATTGCTGTGACGCGCGACATCACCACAACTTCGCTAGAAACAACAATGGCCAGAACAAAATCCAAACACAGGCAGACGACACTGATAAGCCAAGCCGCCTTGCGGAAGGGGTGTATCCAACAAAGCAATGCTGCGAAAGCGGGAAGGATCACGACTGCCGTCAGCGCCATGGTACGGGTTCCTCCTTCAACTCCGTCAGTCCGGCCGCTTCCGTCGTGCCAATCGTTTGCTTAATGTTTCGGGTAAGCAACCCGATGATCACGGCAATCAAAATCACATTAAAAGCAACTGTCAATTCCGCGATCAAAGGAAGCTCCGCAGCGATCGCAATCCCCGCAAAAAATGCTCCGTTTTCCATCGCTAGTATTCCGATCAATTGAGGAATGGCTTCGCGCCGCGCAATCAAGGAATAGGCGCCAATCAGAACGCATGCCAGGCCAATGGGCAGGTTCACGTGTACCACCGGATCACTCGAGGCGGACGCGATGGGCCCGATCAGGAGTTCCGACGAGATGGCCAGCAGGAGAACCAATAGCAATGATGCGGGAATATTGAGCACCTGCTCAATTTCGCGTCGGACATAGAGATCTCGAGACAAGGTCCGCTTTAGTACCCACGGAATCGCAATCACTTTTGCAGTAATCGTAATCGCACCCAATGCCCACAGATGAATCGAGCGCTCACCGAAGCCAAGCAAAAAACAGGAGGTGGCCAGTAGCAGAGACTGGATCACGAAGTAACGCACAACGCCCTGGACTTGACGGGTGGCGACCATCGCAAACGCAGAGAGCAGAACCAAGCCGCCGCTCAAGTTGTTTAGAGCTTGTGCCACCGCCAGTTGCGCGCTATGCATGCCCTTCTCCTTCCCTACGAGCCGACAAAAATACTTACGATCATGGCTGTCACGGAAATAATGAAAGCAGCCCCCAGAAATTCGCTGATTCGGAAGAGCCGCAACTTGGAAAGCGAAGTTTCGATGATGACCAGAACGATCGCGAATAACAGTATCTTCACGAGAATCAATGGAATCGCGATCACAACTTGGCCCAGTTCGCGGCCATGCGCGAGGCCCCACGGCGCGAGAAGGACATTCAGAAAAATGCATGCCAGCACTAGAAACTTCATCTGCCCGCCCCACTTCATTAGAGCTGCGCCCCGGCCTGAAAACTCCAAACCCTTTGATTCGTCAATCATCGCCAACTCAAAGTGACCGGCCGGGTTGTCGACGGGTATTCGTCCGCCTTCGGCGAGAATCAGCATCAGAAATCCAATCAACAGCAATACATGGGCGGGCGAAAAAAACGCGGCCGCATTCGCAATCCACTTTTGCTGCACGATGTATGGGATCGTTGACTGGGCGACGAACGATACTGTGAAGAAAACGATCATGAAGACGGGTTCGGCCAAAAATCCGACCATGCGCGTCCGGCTGGCCCCCATGGGGCCATACGGATTTCCGGTATCCACTGCCGCAAGCGCAGCGAAGAACCCGCCGATACCCAAGAAAAATCCGCCCGCAAGCATGTCTCCCATGAAGGCGAAAGCGAGTGGGTAATCCGTCAGAACGGGGATTAACACCGTCACGAAGATCGGCGTAATGAATACGAGATAGGGTGTGATGCGGAAGATCCACGTCGTTTCCGACGAAATGACTTCATCCTTGTGGAAGAGCTTCCAAAGATCGCGATATGGCTGAAAAATGCTGGGGCCGCGCTTGCTTTGCACATTCTCCTTGAAGCGCGATAGGACGCCCGAGTAGAGGGGGGCGAAACTCAGGACAAAGAGAACCTGAATCAGGTTGTATGCAATGGTTTGTCTCATAAAACGGCTCCATGGGAAATGCGCGGGGCTGTTATTGGAGCAATACCACGAAATTGATCGGGGATTTTGCGAGCGCGTTGCTTCTGACGACGAACCACAAATGATGACAGGTCATTGCAGTAAACGGCGGAGGACACTATGGTGGCGCATATTTCGTGCTGCCACTTGCTACAATTTTCTCTTACCCCTCCCATTCGCACCCTCGCACAGGACAAATCCTGTTAAGAAGTTGGGAGGAGTCATCAGCCGTTAGATAACGTGGCGTTTTACCCCGATGCGATCGGGGAGGCAAACTCCTTTGCCGCGCTCATTCAACCACAACCCATATCATTTCGCAAGTTGGTTTCGCGCTCTTTCCACAGTAACCGATACGCAACCGCACCCGACAAGGTTTGTCATCGATTCAACCGGCGTTTCAATATTGCTAGTAGCCACGGGCGTTGTGACTCGGAACAAAACGACCGAGTTCAGGCGATGGAAGGGACAGCACAAACCGACAGAGAAACTGCGCGAACTGCAACACAGGAAGGAATTGTCCTTCTCCTCCATGATGCGCGCGCAGATGTCATCCTAGGTCTCTTAGACAATCCTCGCCGGTATGTTTGCGGTCATGCTTTCTTCAAGCTTCGCAAATCGAAACGTCGTTTCACTTGAATGAAAATTGGGATCGCAGCGATTTCTGAGACAACGCAAAAAGCGATGAGTATAGGCATGGATCGATCATAGAGTATCCCCATGAGTGCGCTTCCGAGAAACCAGAAAATTCCGTAACCGGCAGTAAATATCCCGTAAGCGGAGGGCCGCCTTTCGGGCGGCACCATGGTAGCCACGGCTGCGGGAATGATCGATTCGTGAACCCCCATTCCGAGTCCCCAGAGCGCCACGCCGATCAGAGCAGGCCAGAATCCTCCTAAGAAGACAAACGGAGCAAACAGTGACGTGGCCAGCGTGACGGGTATCAGAACGGAGATTCCAACCCGGTCGAAGATTCGCCCAAATGTGAGTGATCCGAGGCCGCTAACTCCCATCGCAACGGAATAGAAGATCGGAACCCATAGGTTCGGTACCACAGACGTTTTTTGAAAATGGTAGGCGATCAGCGAAAAATCGGCGAATCCAGCAGCTACAAGAGCCGCGCCAGCCATGTACAGCCAAAAGATGTGGGGGAAGCTTTTTGTTCCCACCTTCGGCAGCGCCGTCGCGTCCAGGTTCTCTGGTTTGGGATAACGCAAACGAGCCACGATCAAAAAGGACAGCGCTATCAGAGCGGGAATCAGCAATACCGCAAACGCGCGTTGGTATTGGCCGTGGGTGGCGAGAATCGCGGCAACGAGCAGCGGTCCGAAGAGAGCGCCGGATTGGTCGAGCGCCTCGTGAACGCCAAAGCCCCATCCGTAGCCGATTTGCTTCGCAGCATGCGACAGCATTACATCGCGTGGAGGGTTGCGAATTGCTTTGCCGATTCGTTCGGTGATGATCAGAATCGCCGCTTCGTGCCAAGTCTTGACAAATGCCAGCGCCGGCACCGACAGCATTTGTATGAAGTACCCGAAAAGCGTAATGGGCCAGAACTCACCTGTTCGTTCGCTCAAGGGACCAGAGAAGAGACGCAATCCATAACCGAGCAGTTCTCCGAGGCCGGCAATGATCCCGACGGCCGTTGCACTCGCCCCTAACACAGCAAGCAAGGGTCCCGTAATGCTGCGAGATCCTTCATATGTGAAATCTGCAAAGAAGCTGACTACTCCGATCAGCAAAATAAATCGAAGGGCAGCCTTGCTTGATTTGTTTGAGCCATTCATTCCCGGATCATTTCTATTGGAGCTTCATTTGTTCAAGGCATTATGCGCTGTCGCCATCGTGTTTGTGTCAATTCCAGGTGCGGCTTCGCATCAATATGATTCGCTTCATTGCTTATTCGCCCCGTTGCAATGGGATTTTCTGCGGTGCATCGACGGTTGAGCGGAACGGCCTAGCCCGCGATGGTCGAACTCACGTCGCTGGATTGTCTATTCTGGAATTGCTGATTCAAGCCAAATATCTGGCAATACAAGTCTCCGCCATGACTGGTCTCCAACGGTTCGCCTTCGAGCAGCCTGAAGGTTCGCGTCCCGTCGGCCTTTCTTTCGGCGCGCAAGAAGAGCGCGTCCTCGATCTTTCTGTTGAAGAAGCCACGGGCGAATTCGTACAGATGCGTCACGTAGAAGATCTTGGTGCGCTTCTCCAGCAAGGCACAGACGATCTGTTTCGCGATCTCCGACCCCTCCCGCTCGTTTGTCGCGGCAAATGATTCGTTGAAGAGCAGCATCGAGTTCGGCGCGATGTGGTCGACGACCTCGCTCATTCTGGCGATCTCCTCCTCGAACTTCCCGCTTTTCATCGTCGCGTCTTCTTCCCGCTTGTAGTGAGTAAACAAAGCAGGGCAGAGTTCGGCCTCGAAGGCCTCGGCCCCAACGAACATTCCGCATTGCATCATCACTTGCGCCAGACCGATGCTGCGCAGGAAACTGGACTTTCCGCCCTGGTTGGCGCCGGTGATAATTGTGAGGCTCTTGCCGTCGCCGTCGACCGCGTTGCCCACCACTCTGCGCTCCATCTGGAGCGACAGGCACACGTCGTACAGCCCGTTGAAGCGGTGCTTGCGTTCGCCTGCGGGTGCCGGCGTGGGAAAACACACCGGCTCTTCCTTGGCCGCCAGTCGGCCATGTAGATTCAGGCAGCCGATATAGAAGGCCAACTCCGCTTGCAGCATCTTGAAGAAGCTTAGGACGTGATCGGAGGATCGGGCGAGCGCAATCGCCACCCGACTGATCCCCCGGTGCCGCATGTCCGACAGGATCTGCGCCCCGGCCGTGTCGCGATCGGCGATATAGAAGGTGTAGGCAGGGGGCCCTTTGCCAAGGATCCGATCGAGCCAGTTCGGATCCTTCGCGCAGGCCTGGCGCAGCACGTAGTTGGTGCTTTCGTTCCACTCGCCCAGTTCTGCGCTCAACAGGACGCCTTTACGGAACTTCGATTCCGTCAGATGATTTTGGATACTAGCCAAGTACTCATTGCTAAGTTCCTTCCCGAACATCGCGAACAGCGCGGTGAAGGCCTCCGACTCGAATCGGCCGGCTTGTTCTTCGGCGATGCCCCTCAGCTTCCTGAGTACACCCAACGAGAACTCCAACAAGTCGATGGAGCTGTAAAGCATCGAGGATGCGTAGTGGCTGGACATGCCCCACCAGTGCTTCTCCGTTGTCTTGATCGCCTCCACCATGAGGTCATAGAGTTGCCTGACAACTGCCGGGTTTTTCAGGCAATCCTTCAGGATCTCCTGCCGATACAGGATCGTGTCCACGTCGTTCCGCAGCCCAGAGAGAAGCGCCTTCCGTGCCACCTCCAACAGAAACTCGTCATCACCTCCCATGGCGTGCAGCAGCGTATCCAACTCCAAGTCCTGGATCAGGGCCCGCTCGTGAGGCGGCAATTGCTGTTGCCGGTCAACATCTCTTCTATAGGGGGGAGACATCATGTCCCGCAGCAATTGATGTGGGTCGAAATCCCGATCCGGATACATCAACAGCGCTCTCATGCTTTGATTCGCTCCTTCAGCCAATGGTAGGTCACGCGATATTTCTGGGCGATTGCAAGCGCATACGCCAGTCCATCGGCCGGCCTTCGCTCCAATTTGTACGTTCGAACTGCCGGATTATCCGGATCGACTGTGCTGACGACGCTGACCGTTTTTTCGTTGAACGATGCCAATTCATCCAGGAACGTAACGCAGACCGCGAGGAGGTCCAGCGCGGAAATTTTCGCCATGACCTTCTTGCTCAAATAGACCGCGTCCTTGAGCGTCGTCGACGAGAAGATCTCGTTCATGACGATGAGGCTGTTCGCCGTTGCCTCGTCGAGTATCTGGTGGATCCGAACCAGATCGTCCTGTAACTTGCCGCGGAGATTCGTGATGTCCTCTTCCCGTTCGAAGTGCGCGAAGAGGCGGTCGAAGAGAAAGAGCCGAGCTTCCGTGCCCGGGATGGGGCAGCCCAAAGTAGCAAGGTAATGCAACTGGCCGAACATGCGGGCGAACGTTGTCTTGCCGCCCTGGTTCGGGCCGGAAACGATAAAGATGCGCTCCGGTCCCCTCAGAAAGAAATCGTTAGGGACAATGGCAGCTTTTTCGTCGATGAGCTTGCCCGCCAGCGCGAGATCGAAGGCGTTGCGGCCGTTGATCTCCTTCGACGTTTGCGAGAGCTGGGGTCGACAGAAGGTCAGGCCGGCGCGCCGGAATTTTTCGATATACGCGAGGTAGGCAACGTAGAACTGGACCTCGCGATCGAACCGCGAGATCTTTTCGTCGAGGTACTCCGCGTGCGCTGTGCAGAAAGCGTCGAGCGCGCGGAATGTGTCTGGATGGAGCAGTGCTACCCGGTCCAGGATCTGCGCCTCAATATGGTTCATGCCCTCCCAGGTCCGGATCTCGAGCCGATAGCGGTTCGCCGCGTCGCGTCGGAATTTCTCGAATGTTTCTTCGACAGCGGCGCTGTAGTCGCACTCTGCGCTGTAGTGGCGGACCGTGACGCCGCCGTTCTTGAGGAGGAGGCAGTATGTGATGGCGGACAGATCTGACTTCACCTTCCCCAATTCAACCACGAGATTACCGAAGGAAACCGATGCAACATACTCCTTCAGATACTCGCCGAACGCGCGCAGGCCTGCCGACTTTACGGCGGCGGCACGCAGAGACTGCGAGAGGCGCTCGACGGCTTCGCAATAAATTTCGACCGCGCCTACAAACCGTCGCTCCATGGCGTATTTGTAGTCGAGCTTCTTTGCCTGATCGAGACACCCGCGCATGGCGCGCATCTGTTCGGAGAACGTCTTGACAGCCTGTATCAGTATCTTGTCATCGAGATCCTGCATGACCTCCTGGCGATACGCGATCGCGTCGAGATCATTCAGTCGCGTGTAATAGAACGGCGCGAGGTCGTAGTCCTTCCACGCGGCCGTGACGGTGTCGATGATCTGATCGAGATTCAAATCATGAAAAAAGGCTGGCGCTTCCGGTTTTTCCCCCTCTATGCCGTGGTGGGGTCCCTCAAATAGTATGCTGTAGAAGGTCATTGCGCTTGTTTTCTCAGAAAGCCGTTCGGACCGCGCTGAACGCCGAATTCGGTCCCGTGTGGCGCCGAGATTTACCAAACCATCTAGTTGAGTTCTGCAAGCTCCGCTCGATCTACATTTCGTTCAGGGGATCGTGGCGCGGGATGACATGACTCTGCGACAAGAATCCCTTGTCAGGAGTCATCATCTGCCCCGGCATAAGGTAGGACAGCGGTTAGGGCGGAACTCCTTCGCCTTATCTCAAATTTGCACTACGAACGCTCGAAAGTCAACGAACGACAGCAGGTGATTCACAACTCCCATGCGCTCGTCCCCAACCTTCCTTCCGATTTTCCGCTTCGATCGTTACCACTCACGCGTTTCAAAACGTTCAGAATCCTCCAACTCCGATCAGCAGCACCGCCAAAAGGCTGAGAAGCATATATACGGCGTACACGTTGTTCAGCTCGTGTCACGTCCGTCGCCCGAACTTCAGAGTCGAACGACGGAGAGGCCAGGAATCAATTGAAAGTGACGGGCGTTCAGGGTTGCCACCGAATATCCGAGATGCAATGCGGTGACGCCGATCAAGAGGTCTGGTAACGCGATAACAACTCCCTTCGCCGCTTGCTCGCCCTCGATTCTCCCGGCAAGCTGCGCGATTTCAAACGTCACGGGATGCACCGGTATTGCGTCAGTGAGTTCCTCGACGAAGGCGCGCCGCCGCTGACGATCAGCCTCTGATTTTGCGCGGTATATCCCGTGGGTCAATTCGACGACAGTAATTGCGGAGAGGGCGTTTTCAGTCTCCCCTTGGGACGCCTTCGCACGTTCGAGAATGTCCCAAACGCGCTGTCCCTGGCGCTCACCCGCGATGAGCAGGCTCGAATCGAGAATCAATCCCATGCGGGCGGGTTTAGCGGCTTACGATGGCTGGTAATAATTTCTTCAAGATCTGCGGCGAAGTCCGCGTCCAGTGTGGGTTCATAACCCAATTCCTTCGCGTGCGTTTTTGCGAGCGCGATGGACTCCGAAAGAAGGCGCCCACGAAACACTTCCGCTGGACGCACTACGGCCACAGGTCGCGCGTCGTGCTCAATGACGACCTCCGCGCCCTCGCGTACGCGAGCCAGCAACGAAGCGAAATCGTTGGCGGCCTCTTTGTCCGAAATGTGAATTACATTCTTCGCCATGACGCCCATTATATCCCCTTTCCCGCTGTTTGGAGCGAAACGCTCCAAACGAGGAGGGTCATGAGGATGAATGACAAGACGCATCTTGCCGACCAACTCTCCCGCGAGGTGTCACACCGATCCGCGATGGAGCCAGCCGCACAGAATATCCAGCAGAATTCCACTCCGGCTCAGGCAGTACAACAAGCCGTCGCACAAGGGCAAAGTATCGAACGTTGAGGCGAGTTCCCTTCGCTCTCGCCGCCGTCAAGAGGCAGGCCCGCTGATCCGGCTCACTGCGTTCACCCTTGACAGCGGCTTGGCTACGGGAATGCCCCGGCTATGAGAGGCATGCTGCCTCTCTGCACTTAAATTTCCGAAGTTCAGCAGAAGTAAATATTGCAGGTTGCTCACCATGACTCAGCTACAGCCGCTAAGGGCCATCACGATTGCGATGGAACTGAGGCGCGCACCAAGATCACCCGCACCGAAAATTAAGCAGCTTTCTCTCTTCCAAATGGCAATCTGGATCATCTCAGGAACCAACGCGAGTGCTCTGACAAGGCGGATTCGGTGCCGTGGAGCAATCGTGCTAGCATGAAAGTTATGAGGCGCATTCAAGCTGCGAGTTTAATCATCGCGCTACTGGCAGTGCCACTGACGCTTGTGGCCCGCGCCTATGCTTGCGGACCGCAGGAATGCACGATGATGTGCTGCCTGCCGCACGGCGGACATGCGGCACATGCGATGAACATGGATTGCCAACGATCATCCTCCGGCGCATCGGCGTGCATGATGCGATGCGGATCTCGCGGCACAACAATCGATTACGGACTGGCTTCGCCGATCGCGCCGACGCAACTAACGGCAGCACCCATGCTGCCCGCGCCAGAATTGGCTCGCGCAAACGCTACCGCGATATTTCCCGCGATTCTGAACGGCTTTCGGCGCATTCCGTTTGATCCTCCACGGCTGTAATTCCCAAGCCGATTCATCTTGAAAATAAAAAGGCTCAGGAGGCCGTGGCATGGGTGTATTCCGAGGTTTCGTGTTGTCCGTTTGTTTATTTTTGTGCGCGGGAGCTACTCTCGCAACGATATTCGGCACAGTGCAAGGCATCGTTCACGACCCGGACCACAGGCCGATTGCCGGAGCGACGGTGAGTGTGAAGTCGGCAACGTCGGATTGGTCGCGCACGACGGAGACGAACCAGAATGGCGAATTCAGGATTGAAGCAGTGCCGGTGGGCGATTATATCGTCACGGCGAGCAAAGCGGGTTTCGATGCGCTTGAGGAAAAAATCACGGTGCTTTCGGATTCCTCGCCCATACTTCATTTTCCGCTGGAGATTTCCGGCGTGAATCAGAAGGTAATGGTCTCCGCGCAGGCAGAAACCGCCGACGTGGAATCGGTGACGCCGACAACGCTGGTGGATCGTAACGACATCGCGCGGACGCCCGGCGCGAACCGGACGAACAGCTTGCAAATGATTACCGATTATGTTCCGGGGGCGTACGTCACGCACGATCAACTGCATATTCGCGGCGGCCATCAAGTGAGCTGGCTGATCGACGGGGTTCCCATCCCGAATACCAATATCGCCAGCAACCTTGGCCCGCAGATCGATCCGCAGGACATCGATTACCTGGAAGTGATGCGCGGAAGCTATGACGCCCAATATGGGGATCGGACGTACGGAGTCTTCAACGTCGTCCCGCGGAATGGGTTCAATCGCAATAATGACGCGGAACTTGTCACGAGCTTCGGAAATTTCAATCAAACGAACGACGAACTCAACTTCGGGGGACATACGGACAGGTTTGCGTATTTTGCGGCGCTGAACGGCAATCGAAGCGATCTCGGGCTCCAGACGCCGGTCAGCCAGCCGCTTCACGACGCCGAGAACGGATACGGCGGATTTGGATCGCTCATGTTCAACGCGGATCCGAAGGACCAATTGCGGTTCGTGACGTCGCTGCGGCGCGACTACTATCAGATCCCCTACGATCCGAATCCAAACGATTCCGAGAACCAGCAATTCAATAGCAGCGGACTGCGCGACGGCCAGCACGAGGCAGACGCAGTGGTGGATTTTTCGTGGGTGCGGACAATCCGCTCGAATATGCTGCTGACTGTTTCTCCGTTTTATCACTACAACAGCGCCAATTATGCCGGCGCGCCCAATGATTTTCCGATCAGCGTCACGGATGACCGCGCGTCCACCTATGCCGGCGCGCAGGCGACATTCAGCGTGAGCGTTGCCAAAAATGACGCGCAAGTCGGCTTCTACGGATTCGGGCAGCATGACAGCCAGTTTTTTGGACTGACGTTCAACGATCACGGCAATCCGAATTTCCATGGAAGCGAGCCGGCATCGGGAGGCCTGGAGGAGGAATTCATCGAGGACAAACTCAAGATCACTCCGTGGCTGACGCTGACCGGCGGCGTGCGGCAATCGCACTTCTCGGGCGCAATTACGGAGAACGCCACAAGCCCGCGGATTGGGGCGGCGATACGGGTTCCGCGTCTGAACTGGGTGTTTCGCGCTTTCTACGGCCATTTCTATCAAGCGCCGCCCCTGCTGACGGCGTCGGGACCCTTGCTCGCTTTCGTTACCAGCCAAAACCTGGGCTTCGTGCCGCTGCGCGGAGAACGCGATGAGGAACATCAGTTCGGCGTAACGATTCCGATTCGTGGATGGTTTCTGGACGCCGATACGTTCCAGACGCGCGCAGAGAATTTCTTCGACCACAACAATGTTGGCAACTCGGATGTGTTCTTTCCGCTCACGATTCAGCAAGCCCTGATCCGCGGATGGGAGACGACCCTTCGCTCACCGCGGCTGTGGCGGCTCGGGCAAATGCATCTCGCGTATTCGAACCAAGTGGCGGAGGGCGAAGGAGTGATCACCGGCGGCCTCACAAACTTCGCGCCGCCAGCTGGATACTTTCCGCTCGATCATGATCAGAGGAACACGCTAAATGTGGGCTTTGATGCGAACCTCCCCTGGCGAACCTATGTGTCAGCCAACATCTATTATGGTTCGGGCTTCACGAATGGCGAGTTCAATCCTCCGACCGTTCCTAATCTCTACTTGCCCGGGCACACAACCGTGGACATTTCGCTGGGGAAAAGTTTTGGGGACCGCTTCTCCGCTTCGCTGAACGCGCTGAACGTGGCGAATCGCCATCTGCTGACCGACAATAGCGTCACATTCGGCGGATTTCACTGGAACGATCCACGGGAAATTTACGTGGAGCTACGTTATCGGTTTCACTACTGAACGTGGCACAGGCTTCCAGCCTGTGCGATTGTTTTTGGAGGTGCCTCGCGGAAGAACGCGATTAGCTTTCGCAGTCGAGGATGAAATCAGGAACGGAGAGGCGATATGCCGTTGAATCCGTCGGGACACGCCTTGGCGCGACTCGCGTATGAGCTTGCGCTGCAAGCGGGCAGCTGCTCAGGACAAGAGTACGAATGCCGCTCATTCGAAGAGTGCAACTTGGCGAGGATCCTGCTGCCTTTCGGTACCTCCGAACCTGAATACGCTCGCCTTGAGATATTCCTCGACGGCCTCGCCAGCGATCCAGCAACGATTCAATCGTTCAGCAACTGAACCTGTTGTGTTGGAGCCTGCAAAACGATCAACAACTAGGTCGTTTTGTCCTGTAAGCAGCTTGATGAAAAACTTCGGAAGCAATGCTGGGAAGCGCGCAGGATGATTCTTGATGCCCAACTTCTTTGAAGTGGAGAGTGTACGCGTCGTTTGCTGCATTGTTTCCCATTTTTAACATGCTCTCAGGGAAATCATCAAGGGCTGAACCAGCCCAAACCAGCATCTTTGACGCGCAATCAAACCAATCGATTTACTTCCGGAAGTCATTGACCCGGCAAGCCAGGCGCGGTACAAATGTTTCCCAAGAGGCGACCGTGAACCGGCAGACGCTGCTTTCTCCCCGCGATGCTGCAAAGATTCTGGGCATAAGCTACCCAACGCTGAAGCAATGGATTTACAAGAAGAAACTTCAGACCATCAAGACAGCTGGGGGCCATCACCGAATCCCGGAGTCGGAGTTGGATAAGTTTCTGCACGTACGGTCCGGACGGAGCCCAGTACGTGAGCGCCGCGAGAACTTCCGTCGAATTAGTGGAAGGAATCAGCTCGTCGGACGCATCACTGAAATGACTATAGATGGTCTGCTTGCGCAAGTGCGTCTCTCCATCGGTGGGCAGCAGATCACCTCGATAATCACTGCAGATGCCGTACGGGAGATGCGCCTGAAAATCGGCGACACGGTTGCAGCTCTCATCAAATCCACTGAAGTAATGCTCGTCCGGTCCTAATCCTTGGTATCAGTGAACCCCTCAAACGCCGACCGCCAGACGCGCCCACGCTGTAATCGTAATAAGTCAAGTTGACATCACTGTTCCAAACGTATTAAAACGTCAGATTCGTTTGAGCCGACTGCCAGGCAGCATGTGTCGGTGTCTGCTTATTAGAGGGGGCTTCGGAAATGAAATTGCGTTCGCTCACCGCGGCTTTACAGTATCGACGCTCGTGTTCATGGCGCATCCATGCTTTTGCGCTTATTTTAGTTGGCTTTTTATGTGTACCGCCGGTTTCAGCTCAAGTATCAGCTAGTCTTTCGGGAACCGTTACAGACCCGTCTGGCGCAGCTGTCACCGCCGGGAAGATAACGGTTATAAATGTCAATACCGGAGTAACCCGCAGCACGGTCACGGACGGCACGGGTCGATATCAAGTGTTTTCGCTTCCTGTCGGCGAGTACGAAGTCCGCGTTAAGAAGCAGGGTTTCGCTGAAGAAATCAGGACGGGGATTCATCTTGTCGTTGGCGAGGATGCCAGCGTCAATCTGAGCCTCCGTGTCGGGGAAGTTAGCCAACAGGTGACTGTGAACGCGGATGCGCCTACGGTGAGTGTCACAACCACGGACATCTCAGGGCTAGTTGGCGAACAACAGATCAAAGATCTGCCTCTCAACGGAAGAAGCTATGACGAACTGCTGACGCTCAATCCAGGCATCGTCAATTTCACATCGGAAAAGACAGGCGGGATCGGTGTGTCTAACTCTACAGTTGGAAATAACTTTGCTGTCTCGGGCAACCGCCCTCAGCAGAATCTGTTTCTTCTGAATGGCGTGGAATTTACGGGAGCGGCCGAGAACAACATGCAGCCGGGCGGTACCAGCCAACAGTTGCTTGGCGTGGATGCTGTGCGTGAATTTAATGTGCTCCGCGATTCCTATGACGCGGAATACGGTAAGAGGCCCGGCGCTCAAGTGTTGGTGGTCACGCAAGCCGGGACGAACCAATTACACGGGACTTTGTACGAATTTCTGCGGAACAACGCGTTCGATGCTCCGAACTATTTCGACAAAGGCTCCGCACCGCCATTTCAGCGCAACCAGTTCGGAGGTTCGCTCGGTGGTCCAATCCAGAAGGACAGGACCTTCCTTTTCGGGAATTACGAAGGATTCCGCCAACACCTGCATCAGACAGGTGTCGATCTGGTTCCGGACACAAATGCCCGGAACGGGATGTTACCTTGCAAACTCGTCACCCCCGCACCGAACCCGTGCCCGGCGTCCGGCCTCGTGAACGTCGGGGTAGCGCCAAGTGTTGTGCCGCTGCTCGCGGTGTGGCCGTTGCAGAGCCCCAATGCTCCCGACTTCGGCGGAATCGCGGAAGCGTTCAACAACCCGTTGCAAACGATCCGGGACGACTTTGGAACCACGCGGCTCGACGACGTCTTTTCCCAGAAGGACACTCTAGGTGCTGTCTATACAGTTGACGACAGCGCCGACGTGACACCCACCAGCACAAACGTTAATAGCACTGACCTAGAAAGTTTGCGCGAGCAGGTCTTGAGCTTGGAGGAGACTCACATCTTTTCGCCAAGATTGCTCAACACCGCGCGCTTCGGCTACTCCCGCGCGAGCTATTTTTATACCGGGGAGCCGACTCCCGGAACACCGGCAGCCAGTCTTTCGGGGTTTGTGACAGGATACGCTGTTGGCGCAGTCGTAGTTGGCGGGAGCGCGGCTGCGAATCCGGCCGCCCAGGTCAGCCTTGCGGGAAGCAACATCGGAAGCAATTTGCGCATCGCTCGAAATCTCTTCACCTATGAAGATGCCGTAACCTTAACGACGGGTCGTCACCAATTCAGTTTCGGAGCATGGTTCCAGCAAGTTCAGGCCAACGAGGACCTCGCGCTCAGTCAGTATGGACAGGCAACGTTTACAGGCTTGCAGCAGTTCTTGCAAGGCACTGTCGGAAATTTTCTCTACGACCCTGCGCCCACCGAGATGAACTGGCGTTCGTTGCTCGGAGCGTTGTACGCAGAAGACGTCATGCGCGTGACGCCGAAATTGACATTGTCACTGGGATTTCGCGATGAATTCACAACCGGATGGAACGAAGCGCACGGTCGCGCCGCAAACTTCATTTTCAACAACGGGTTGATTCAAACACAGCCGCAAGTTGGCAGTTCCGCCTTTACGGTCAACAATGCGAAGTTTCTGCCGCAACCTCGAATTGGCGTGGCTTGGAGCCCCTTCAGCACCAAAACGGTCATTCGCGCCGGGTTCGGAATGTACAACGATCTGCAGGATGCGCTTGGTTACCGGATGGACCAGAATGCGCCCTTCAATCCATCTTACGGCATTGCCAACCTCCCCGTGTCCAGTCTCCCTTTACCAACTTCTCCCGTTCCGGCAAATGCGAAGGTGTTGCCAGGAGGAGTTCAACCCAACATGCAGACTCCGACGTTGATCTCCTATTCTCTGAGGGTCGAACAGGAATTGTCGCCGAATACGGTCCTGACTGTTGGATACGTGGGATCTCATGGCTACCACGAAATCGTGAGTTTGAACGACAACGAACCCACTCCCGTAATCTGTCCCGCGTCGCCATGCCCGGCTAACTATCCCAGCAACTTTCCCGTTCCGCTGGCGGGGAGACCTATACCCGCAGGCACGTATTTCATCCCTGGCGGAACACCGACGGCGAATCCAGCTCTCGGTAGCGCGTGGGCGTGGTTCTCGGTTGGAGACAGCTCCTATAATGCACTGCAAGTTGATGTGAACCACCGCTTCAGTGGCGGTTTGGCGCTACGCGGCGTCTACACCTGGTCGAAGGCACTCGATGATGGCGATTCGCTGAACGCCACTGCGGCGGGAAATGCGCCAGGACTGGTGTCCAACCCATTCAACTTGCGCGCGGACCGGGGACCTGCCACTTACGACGTTAGAAACGTCGGCGTGATTAACGGCACGTACGAGCTGCCGCTCGGACACGGCAGACGTTATTTCGGTGGGCTGAGCGGTATCAGCAATGCAATCGCAAGCGGCTGGACAGTGAACTCGATTGTGACCTTGCAATCTGGCTTCCCGTTCACGCCACAACTCAGCTACAACCCGTCGAACAACGGAGACACGCGAGATCCGGTGCGCCCATTTGTAAACCCCGCATTCTCCGGCCCAGTGATTCTTGGCACTCCGAAAGAATGGTTTAATCCCGCTGCATTCCTTGCGCCTCCCAACGGCAGTGGATTTTATGGAAACCTCGGGAGGGACACGCTGATCGGTCCGGGACTTGCTACGTGGGATTTGTCTTTCCTGAAGGACACCCCGATTCATGAGAGTCTAACTTTGCAGTTTCGCGCGGAACTCTTCAATATTCTGAACCGCGCTAATTTCAACACGCCCAATTCGATTGTCTTCACTCCAGCCGGTGTTTCGCCCACGGCTGGAGTGATCACCAGCACCTCCACAACTTCGCGGCAGGTTCAATTCGGGCTGAAACTACTTTGGTAACCAGACGATGCCGTCTAAATCCTCTCGACTGTTTCGCGGAGTCCCGCTGGTAGCTATTCTTGCCGCAAGCTAGACAGTCAGGGATTGAGTGTTGGAGCAAGTTTGAGAGCAAAACGACACGAAAACATGCCGAGCACCGTCTAACACCATGCACGTAAGTCGCATAAAAACAAAGCAGGCCACGTATCAACTAATACTATGTCACCTCTTCTAAGCAGAGGGTCGGGGGTTCGAGTCCCTCCGGGCGCGGCATTTTTACGAACTGCCGGAGCCCGACTATGGCGGGTGGCACGGGAGATCAAATCAACAGAAGGAGGGGAAACTTCTACAATGGAATGTGGGCAAAAACAATTAGACTGAAACTGTCGCAGAGGACGAAAAGAGAATGGCGGAGCTGCTATGACGTTGGGACCTCGGCGCAATGTTTGGCATCCAGAACCTCGCGCACTTTGCGCGCCAAGGCATCCATCGAGAAAGGTTTTTGCAGACGGAATTCGTCATGGTGCAAGTTGTCAGCCGAGGCCGTAGCGTATTCTGCGTAACCCGACATATAGAGCACTCTCATCTCAGGGCGCAGGGTCGCCAAGCGCTGCGCCAGCTCGGGACCGCCCATTTTCGGCATTACGATGTCGGTCAGCAATAGATTGATTTCCCCCTTATACTGCTGGGCAATCTGGAGTGCGGCCTCACCATCACTTGCCTCCAGAACCTTGTAGCCCATGTTTTCGAGGAACGGCCGAGCCAGATCCCGGATGCCGTCTTGGTCTTCCACCAGGAGAATTGTCTCGACGCCACGCGGTGGCGTGGTGTTGGGCCAGCTTGATCTGTCTGCTGGGACAAGCCCCTCGACCTTTGGCAAATATATCTTGAACGCTGTTCCTTGCCCGACCTCGCTGTAGACCCAGATCCAACCGCCACTTTGCTTAACGATTCCATACACTGTTGCAAGGCCAAGTCCGGTGCCCTTACCCGGCTCTTTGGTGGTGAAAAAGGGCTCGAAAATATGAGCTTGGGTTTTCGCGTCCATTCCTGTCCCCGTATCGCTCACGGCCAGCATCACATATCTCCCCGGTTTCACGCCGGGATGCAGTCGGGCGTAGTTCTCATCCAGATCGACGTTCGCCGTCTCGATGGTCAGTTTTCCGCCTTCAGGCATGGCGTCGCGGGCATTCACTGCAAGGTTCAGGATGATCTGCTCGATTTGATTCTGGTCGGCCTTGACCTGTCCTAAAGATTGCCCCGGAAGAAGGGCCACTTCGATGTCCTCGCGCAGCAGCCGGGGCAGCATCTTTCCAGTCTCTACCACGACACTGTTGAGGTCCAGCACCCTCGGTTGGAGGACCTGCATTCGGCTGAAGGCCAGCAATTGGCGAATCAAAACAGCAGCTTGGTCAGCAGCCTTCTTGATTTGGTCAGCGTTCTTGTGCAGGGGCTGGGCAGGATCGATGCGTTCAAGAAGCAAGTCACTGTTTCCCTTGATGACGGTCAGCAGATTGTTAAAGTCGTGGCCCACCCCGCCTGCCAATTGGCCAATGGCCTCCATCTTCTGGGCCTGCCGGAAATGCTCTCCCAGGTTCTTGCGCTCCGTGATGTCCACTAGCGTTCCTTCGATGAGCGCGGATGAATCACCCTCGCCATCGAGGAGACTCGCGTTTTCCAAAACCCAAACGGAGCTGCCATCTTTCCGGCGAAGTCGAATCTCTAGGTTGTTTAGAACTTTCTTTTCTTGAAGCTCCGATACGAAAACTTCGCGCTCGGAAGGACTCGAGTAGAATTCCTGCGCTCGCCCCGGTAGGCCGAGGACCTCCTCCCGCGAGGCATACCCGAAGATGCGAGCGAAGGATTGGTTGCAATCCAAGACGCGTCCATCGAGGGTGCTGCGGTAGAGCCCGGCCAGGTTGCGCTCGAAGAGCAGCCGGTAACGCTGCTCCGATTGACGCAGCGCTTTTTCGGACTGGTTCAGATTTCCCAGAAGAGCGGTCATTTTTTGCGCTCGCCGCTCCGCGCTGCGCTGCCGCAGGGCCAAGTAAATCCCAACAAGCACGAGGAACAGAAACGCAAAGCCACCGGCGATCAATCTATAAGGAGGAACAGGGCTGAAAGCGAAGTCAGCGGGATCCCGCGGAATCAAGCGATAACCGGATTGCGTCACAGGGCCGTTTCCTGGTTGAGAGCAGGTTGCGATGCCAACCACGGTAGCTCGGCCCCCTTCAAGCAGTCGCCGAGAAAACTCCGGGTCCTGTATGAATAGGCTCCCAACATAGATGGGGATTTCTCCTGATCTATCGCTCAGGACTATTTCGCGCTGGCTGCGGGAGTCCTTCGTAAGAAAGACTTTGCCCTCCACACGGACGAGTTGCCCGAGATAACGAGTTCCCAGAAGATCGGCGGCAAGCACATCCTGCGGCGAAGGCAACGTACCCGGTCCCAGGCGATCGATATGCCGAACGAGGATTTCCGTTTGACCTTCATATTGCTCGATGGTTCCGCTTACACGCACCTCATCGCCGCGGTGAATGTGCCCCGCTAGCAGCGCCTGCGTCGGACCGTAAAGCGTGACGCCGCCTGTGGAGTCCTGAAGATCGGCCAAGCTCGAATCGGCGCCGATCGGGATCGGCCCGTCGATGAGAACACCCTCAACCGTTACAGTCTGTCCGAGACGACCAGGTATCGGTTGGTTCCCTTGGTAGTCGGTTGCCTCTCGCACGGTAATGGTTCTCGGAGCCTGCGCATTTGCTCCGGGTTCCCCGACCAGGAAAGACGCGAACAGGAAAGCCAGAAGGACATAGGTTCGGCGAGAACGCGGAGCGGATCGTCTGCGATGAAAAATTCCAAGGGGAGCTTCTGAAAGCAAGTTTCTACCCCTCTCCACGAATTTCACCTTCTCCATGCGCGACCGGGGAAGGGGAAAGGGCAGCCCGTCGAGCTCAGATATCAATCCTGTATCTTTCTACATTCAACGCCCGGTATTTGCGTGTGGCAATCGCTTATCGGCGCAACACTGGAGCGTAATCAATCTTGTTGAAGTGTCGGATGCCGGGCACAAGAGGAGCAAGGTTACTTTGGTACTGTTTCCAAACAAGCAAGGGCGCGCCATTTTGCCGCCTTTACAAACTGCCGGGGCCGATTCTGGCTGCTTGGAGTTCAAAAGTAGAAAAACTCGGATCAACAGTAAAAAGAAAAGCTTCTAGAATGGAATGGGGGCAAAGACCATTAGGCTGGAATTGCGCACTTCCGCATACCATCAGGTGGGCGTGAACATTTCTTGACAGCGCTGGTAGATTCGCCCTCATTGTTGGTTTGCGGCCACTCTTACAACGAGTTTTCGGACATTGGGGACGCCCGCAGGTATGCGAACTCTGGCACGAGCTCGAACGGAATTTCCGGCCCTTGGACCGGTTCAGCAACCTGGTCAATCGCGGCGTTTGAGGAGTTGCCGAGGAACTGCGCACCGGTTCGAATGTGTGTGATCTTTTCCGGGTCAAGGCCCATCAGTCTTGCGCAGGTAGCGTCCGCGGCTACAGGATCGTCGGCGAGAACGATTCGGTTGAGTGGACGCGGGTTCCCGTTCAGCGGTCCGTTCCCCTCCATCGCTACAATGGCATCGGCAATCACAAAATGAACGGGCACGGTGGCGCAGATGTCCAGAATGCTTCTATCGATTCCTTTCCAGTGCAGAATATTCTTCGGCCAGCCGTACTTGGCTCCAGGCACGACGCCAAACATGTTCTTCATGCTCAATGTGACGCCGGACCAGTGATGGGTCTTCACCTTGGGCATGGAAACGACAAAATCGGACGAGAGGATCGTGCGGGGCAACCATAAGGACTCCATGCCCGTGTAGTTCGCGAGCAAGGGCCTTTCAACGAGCTCGTCACGGTTTAGATCCACAAAGCCAACTTTTTGCTGACGCAACTGATCGGCCATGCCACTCTCGCAAAGAACCAGCTCCGTGTCGCGCTGGTTTCCCGGCCCTTCGCCGACGAGCACCGTCTTGGCACCGAGTCGGCGGAAGCACTCTGCAGCGGCGGAAACGAGGAGAGGATGCGTGTTGATGTGGTTTCCGGGAATGTAATCCACGAGATTCGGTTTGAGGAGAACTGACTTGCCGCGAATATCCAGGTGGAAGAGCTCCAAACCATGGCGCAGGATTTGCTCCAAATTCTCTGAGTAAGACCTGGCGCTCAGAATGGCCACTCGGGAGCGTTCCCGTCTGCGGATGACATGGTATTGGGGCCTAGTCAGCAGCGCTGTTGTGGCTGCCCCTGCGGCTAACCCGAGGGAGCCCGGAAGAAAAGGTCGTCGGTCACCTTTCACGAATGTACTCCGAATGCATTCAGTCCGTTGGCACAAGTGAGCGCTATTGAAACTACAGCGAGAGTTGCGCAGTCATCGATCTCATCGGACTCGACGATGACCGCAAGACGACTGATTAGGGGTTGAGTGGCACGCCGGAAAGCATCCAGGGCCAGGATGGTCCAGGCAAGGCTCCAAGGGGCGAAGCAGAACGGAGCGCGTCGCTCGAGCCAATCAAGGCTTGCAGTAACAAAATCGTTGACAGGCTCTCCGCCGAGGGCAAGTAAAGCGATGGCCGTTGCGTCAGGATGCGGGGCCAACGGGTGCCCGTAGACAACTCCATTGCCTGCATTCCAGCCTCCCTGCGGACAAATGCGGTCATATAACATCTCGACGCCGCGCCGGATACGAAGCTGAAGAAGATCCTTTTGTGAACCGGGAATGCAATTCCTCAAGGCAAGGAGCGAATAGGAAGTGGGGACGACCCAACTGACAGTTTTTGGCATCCAGGGCCAGCCGAACTTGCCAGGGTCGAACCGAACGCGACGATCGGTAGTTCGGAATTTCCACTTCCACAGCCAGTGTGATTCCCATCCTCGAGAGTGCAATAGCCAGCGAATCGCTCGGTCCTCTGCTTTTCCTCCAACACCGCAACAGTTGAGGACATAGAGGGCCAGTCCTGTGAAACCAGATCCTTCCAAGTCGTCGCCGGCGAAAGCCGGCCAACTGCCGTTCGGATTTTGGATTTGAAGTAGGAAACGAATGGCGCACTCACGTTCCCGAACGAGGGTCAATGGCAACGCGAGAAGTGTCAGTGCCGTGGGTTCCACTGCGGCTTGAGCAGCACTGGAATGGAACGGCCAACCGCCTTGTGGCAACTGGCGAGCGACGAATTGTTCCAGGCACAGAAGATTGGCTCTTTGCGGGTCATCCATGCGTCGCGTTTTAGGCGAGGCCCTTGGAATTGTCAAATTCTCTACAAGGATTCGACATCGGTGGGTGGCAAAGTTAGTCAGGAAATGTGGAATTGGCTGATATCGCCACTTTCAGCAGTGTGTTTCTGTGGTCTGCAGTCAGGGAAGCGCACCCGGAGATTGTATCTGCGATTTGAGCGCAACGGGAGTCTATCGGAATGTTAGCCAGAAAGTCTGAGACTAGCCTGATTTATTCGGGCTAGGAACAGACGCAGGGTTCCGACTTCGCCGCGTCTGGGGAAGACTGACGCCAAGGCGATTTGTGGGACGCTTGCTAACGTTAGTCTGTAAGTATGGTACCAACCAAAAATTCTTTCAAAAAAGCAAACTTCGCAGAACAAAAATCCTCAGTCGGAAAGTTAGCCAGAAAGAATGGTACCAGCCAAGAATTTCTTTGGGGGTCAAGATTGGAGTCATCGAAGGCCTCCCGTGCTGCGAGGGAAAGTTAGTCAGTAAGTATGAGATTGGCGAGAATTCTTCCGTGGAGAACGAGATTGAAGCGGCGCGGCGCCGGATGCGATTGCTTGCCGCGCTCTATCTCTTCTGATTTCAAGAAGAGATGGTTGTGCGGCAAATCCTCACCGCGATTACCCCCAGGACTTTTTTGTGTGTCGATCCATCCAGAAGGCACGCGCCGCTCGCGTGCGTGGAGAAAAGTTCGAGCGTATGTTCCGTCCGCACCGAGGAGGCAGAAGCTGTGTTCGCGTCGGTCGGAAAGCTCGCGGACGGCCTGCGTGACGCGCAGTACGTAATCGATCCCGTCACGCTGCAGGTGGTGTATCTGGCGGCGAAGATGCAAAAACCGCTCTTGGTGGAGGGTCCGCCTGGGTGCGGGAAGACTGAACTAGCTTATGCCGTCGCTGCTGCCGCAGAGACCTCCGTAGAGCGCCTGCAATGCTACGAAGGAATCACCGAGGAGAAGGCCATCGGGAAGTTTGATGAGTCGTTACAAAGGCTCTTCCTCGAAACGCAAAAGGACTTCTTGGGCCAGGACTGGGATGGCATCCGAAACCGGCTGCACTCTCTCGATTTCTTCGTCGAGGGTCCGCTGTTGCGGGCGCTCCGGCACAAGTTCAAGCCGTGCGTGTTGTTGATCGACGAGCTCGACAAAGTGGACCACGCCTTCGAGGCGCTGCTCTTGGAGATTTTGAGCGCGTGGCAGGTCACGGTTCCAAAACTGGGGACGGTCAAGGCCGATACAGTTCCCTTCGTCGTGCTGAGTTCGAATGAGGAGCGGCGCCTGGGCGACCCGTTGCGCCGAAGATGCCTCTATTTGCGGTTTGAGTATCCCACGGTCGAGCGGGAAGTCGAAATCCTTGCCGCGCGCTGCGCAAACCAGGAGACGGTGCTGCTCGGTCAAATGGCTGGTTTAGCGCACGCGCTGCGCGGGTGGAACATGGAAAAGCCGCCCTCGATCGCTGAAATGCTCGACTTGGCGCAGGCGCTTCAAATTCTCGGAGTCAAAGAGATCCTGCCGGAACAGAGAGACATTCTCTTGCCCTTGCTGGCCAAGACGGAAGCAGATCGAGGAAGACTGCTGCTGCGCGAGGGCTTCGAGGGCCTCATTGTGGATTCGAAGATGTACAGAGATAAGCTTCATCGAGCGAGCACGATGGCTTGCGCCGTAGCTTGAGAATTGGACCCATGACGATGATTGCCAAGGCGTTTATTTTCCTGGTTCTGCTCACCGCGCCTGCCACTTGGGCTGCAGAGCCAACCAGCGTGCGGGAATTCTCCGGGCGATGTGCGGCTTCTTACGCATCGGCCTTCGGCGTTCCTGTGGAACTTGTCGACGCAGTCATCCAGGTGGAGTCAGGCTGGAACCCTGATGCGGTTTCCAGGAAGGGCGCCGCGGGCCTTATGCAGCTCATGCCCGCCACGGCAATTCGCTTCGGAGTCCAAGACCGATTCAACATCCAAGAGAACATTCGAGGCGGAGTTGCGTACCTGGCCTGGTTGATCCGTTTGTTCAAGGGCGACCTGCGACTGGCTGTTGCGGCCTATCAGGTGGGTGAGTCACAGATCCTTTCGCGGGGCCTAGCATACTCTTCCCGGGAAGTGTTTGAGTACGTCAGTCGTGTGGCCCAACTTTACCGGGCGTTCCGGCGTGAGCCTGTGCCGAGGCCGACCACATACGGCTCCGCGACGAGACCATGAGGATGACAATGAGAATATTTCGTGGACTTTGCCTTTTGGGTTTCTCTCTTGGGGCCGGTGCGGCGTTTGCACAGGTCCCCCAAGTCGAGCCACAGATTCTTACCAAGACGGACCTCGAGGGCAAAGTGACGGTGGTCGAGGTGGCAGCTAGGTTTGTCACGACCATCCGTTTACCTGAGACCGTCAACTCCATCGTCGTCGGGGATCCGATTGAGTTTCAGGTCGAGCACTCGGGACGGGAGCCGAGGCTCGTTTTCGTCAAAGCACTTTCCACGAAGCCAAGCGAGACGAATCTGCTGATCTCGATGACAAGCGGACACGAGGTCAGTTTGTTGCTGGTCAATCGAGGAGAGATTGCATCGCCGAGCCCGGCACCGGTCGACTTCCTCGTGAGGTACGAGCCTGCTGGCGGATTTTTCGTTGCGCCTTCAGGTTTTCCGTTCCCGATGGTCGGGGGAACTGTCCCTTTGACGCAAGCCAGAGAGGCTTCCGAGAGCAGGACGCGAGAATCTTCGTTTGCGCGAGATTCCTCGGCAATTCCGCGTAATGCCACGCCAGGCGATGTCCAGAGTAGTGGCCTGGACAAGCTTCTCGAACAGCAAGAAACCGCCCCGCTGCCGATCCTGTACGGCGAGCATGTCAGTGAAGAATCCGAGGGAGGAGACCAGGTGCGCGCCGGCGTCAGTCGCGTGATTGATGGAGGTCAAGAAGTTGTCGTGTTGTTTTCGGTCGTGAATCCGACCAAACGCGCGATCTTGTTGATGCCACCCCAGGTGCAATTGGGGGGAAGAACGACCTCGGGAAAACTCATACGCCACAAGAAGTGGGCGACATCGGAACAGTTGCCCGTCGTGGATTTTCGGTTGAGCAGGCGACGGCTAGGCTCCGGCGAGCGCGCGGATGGAGTTGTACTGTTCGAGCGCCCGCCCTACAAGCAATCGAATGAGACGCTTCTGTTGCAAGTGGCGCAGGCGGGGGCAGTGGACCGTCCGGCGCTGGCGCCGATTGGGTTTGGGGTGAGTACATCGCGGGAGGGCCAAAATGGCAGAGGAAATTGAGAACAAGACCCCTGGAGTGCCGGAAGCTGTCCCAGCAGAAGAGCCGGTGATCGACGAAACGCCCGTTCGAGCTCGTCCCGGATGGCGGGAGATCTTTCGTCAAGCCTTCGACAAGGCGAGACGGGACGAGCGGGTCACGAACCGGCGCGAGCTGGGGCGCGATCACAGCCGTTCGCTCTTTCTGCTCGCAGGCGCGGCCATTGCTGTGCTCCTGTTGTTCCTCGGGGTGTTTTCCTCCTCCAACAACGCGAGGAAATCGATAGACGCCAGGCGGTCGGGAATGCCGGACTTGGGACGCAGGGTAACTCCGGGCCAGTCGACGACTGGACAAACGGGATCGGTGACGCCTCTGCTGAACGCACAAGCCGGGCAAGCAGAGGCCCAGGGTAGCCAGGACGTTACTTCTGAAGACGTGGACAGGACGGCGCGACCGACTCAGCCGTTTGTTGAATCGCAGCCAAGACCTTCGACCGCTCCGGTTGCTGGCAGTGCGGGGCCATACGCATTGGGAAAAATTGATTTCTCAGACACACCAACACGCCAACAAGCGCCTGGGTCTGCCTCCTCGCAAGTGCACCCGGCTTCCGATGATCTCCGGAAACCTTCCTTGGTGTTCGTTCGGAGTGCCCAAAGCAGTGCAGCAAGTGCGAACACGAGATCCGTTTCGTCCGCACAGGAGGAGAGTTCGGCTACGCTCGATCTGCGGCCAGGGACGCGGTTAGTCGCCCGGCTCCAATCCGTCGTGAACAGTGCCATCAAGACTCCGGTTGTCGCGGCCATCGAGTACAACTACGAAAGGGATGGGGAGATTGTGGTGCCCGCTGGGGCGGAGGCGCTCGGCAGCCTCCAGCAGGCGGACCGGTCGGGATTTGTGGCGATCCGCTTCGACACGATTCAAATGCCCGACGGGACCACGGAGAAGATCAACGCCACGGCCATGAGCCTGACCTTTGGGCCTCTCAAAGGTGTTGTCAGCGGGAAAAGGACGGGAACGAATTTCCTGGTCCGAGCATTCACGGGCCTCGGGCAGGCCGCGACGTACCTTGTCGGCTCGGGCGGGCTCAATGCGCCACTGTCGCAAAGCGCCTTCTTGCGGGACAGGATTGCGACCAACGTTGGAATCGCGGGTGACCAGGAGCTGAATGGGTTGGCATTCAACCAAAACATCGTTGTCACCGTGCCGGCAAACACGAGGTTTTACCTGGTAGTGGAAAAGGGCGCGACGATGCGTGAGGGAGAAGCGCGGCCGGCCGCGACCGAGCAAGCGAACAATACACCGCTCCCCAGTGCGGAGGAGCTTCGCCAGCTCATCGAGCTCAGGCGAGAACTGAGCGAACTGGTTCAGCAGCCGAGCATGCAAACCACGACGCAACAAGCGCCCCAGCAATGAAGGAGGTTGACGAGGAATGGAACCGAATTGGAAGCCCCTCGAAGAAGCGCTCGGCAAGAAACGCTGTGCCGGATTCATGTTCATGGGGCGAGTGAATGGGATCAACCTGTACAAGCACGGAATGGCGCGGATGTATTTGAACCTGGATGATTCGGGCCAATGTTACGTTTCCAGAGGAAATTGGGGCTTCAAAAGGGCGGACTTTGCCGCTGAACTGGGCAAACTGGAAACGGCTCTTCGAGAACTTGGGGAGACTTTGGAGAGCGTTTACGACGAGTCCTATATCGCGCGGAAGAGGAGGGCTTTACAAAAGGCGGGCATTCCCCTCACACGAATCGAAATTCAGCCAGAAGACGTATCCATAAATTAGAAAATCTCAGGTTTCCCTTCACGAATCCTGGCCAGTACCCTTGGGTGTTCTTTTCGCATGAGCTAAAGTAAGCCCGGGAGAGAAAGGCGCGTGTTCCCCAGGGTCTATAGCGGCTTTCGTTTTGCTCTCGCGCACCGGCTAGGATGGTATGTGGGTCGCGGGGTGAAGGGATTCTTCTGCGAAGTCCGCGATTCCTTTCGCAGCGGCTATCGGCCTGCCGCAACTACTTCCCCGAGATCAAACGATCCGACGAACAATAGGCGACGGCCTCTTCTTACCCTCCTGTTGATCGCGGCGCCGATTGCCGTGCTCGTGGCGGTTGGCCCCCGAGAATGGTTTCTGAATTGGCCGGCCATGTTTGCCGGAGCTCTCCTGCTTGCGATCTTGTTGCGCGGGCCGCTCTCGGAAATTCCGCGGATCGGAAAGAAGATCCTAAAGCTGGGCATCTCGATCTCGTTGCTCTACGGATTCTGGATGCTGCTGAATTGGAGGCCATTGTGGGGCTACCTTGAGCCTTTTGGGTTGACTCGAAATCGAACTGGTTTCCAACTGATTTTAGTCGCCATCCTGGTCTGGTGGGTGAGCGTCTTCTGGATCATTTTCTCGCGAGGGAGGGCGCAAAAAGCAGCCATCGCGAGCGGACCGTCCCCAGCGTTTTCGTCTCATTCTCCGCATTCATCGAAGCAGCTTTCGGCTACCCTACAGCAGCAGGTATCGCTGAAGGTGCCCGGACTGCGTTTCGCGGATGTGGGAGGGCTGGAAGATGAGAAGCAACAAATCCGGGACCTCGTCGAAAGCCGGATGCAACCGGGGAAATACAGTAAGTATGGTGTCGTGAGGAATGGAATTCTCCTCTATGGACCACCGGGGAGCGGCAAGACGTTTCTGGCCGAAGCGACGGCGGGCGAGTTCGGATTGCCGTTCCGGCGCGTTCTGGCCAGCGATTTGATCAGCATGTGGATGGGTGACACCGAAAAGAGAATTCACGCTGAATTTGAAGATGCGGCTGCGCATGCACCCGAGCTGCTGTTTTTTGATGAGGTCGATTCCCTGGTGACGTCGAGGCAGGCGCTGGGAGCGGGCGGAGATCCAACTGGGTCCGGCCGGTCCTTCAACAGCGCGACGACAATATTCATGGAAATGATGAGCAAGTACAGGGACGTGCCCGCCCTCGTATTGATGCTGGCTACCAACAAAATGGAAGGATTGGACGAGGCAGTGGTCCGCGAGGGCCGGATCGACCTCGAAATCCGAGTCGACCTGCCGAACGAGGCGATGCGGCTTGAAATTCTCGAGAAGCAGTTGGAAAAGAGGCCCTGGCGGCGCTTCGATTTGAAGGAGTTTGCGCGGAAAATGGCGGGCGCAAGCCCTGCCAAGATCCGAGCGCTGGTTGACAAGGCAGCCACGTTTGCGGCCGCAGGGGGACGACGGATCGAGGAGAGTGATTTGCGGCGGGCCTTGGAACAAGCGGGCGGCAAGGACCGCCCGATGTTTGAACCAGTGGAATGGTCCGATTTGATTCTCGACGAGGGTGTGGAACGCGACGTTCGGATGCTAGTCAGGCTTCTCGATGATCCAGGGCTTGCGGAAAAGATGGAGGTGCCGGTTCCCACCGGAATGCTCTTGGCCGGTTCGACGGGAACAGGCAAGACGACGATTGCCCGGCTCATCGCAACGCAAACGAAGCGCAGTTTTTACGCCATCACTCCCGCAGACATTCTGGGCAGGTACACCGGAGATTCAGTGAAGCAGGTTGCTGGACTCTTTTCCCGCGCCAAGGGACACAGCCCTTCCCTGATCTTTATCGACGAGATGGACGCGCTCCTGCCGCAAGCGGGCGCCTCGCTCGGTCAGCACGATGTTCAGGTCGTGGATCAGTTCCTTATGGAAATCAGCAGTTTGCAAGCCGAAAACAATGTCTTCCTCGTCGGCGCCACGAATCGGCCGGAGAGCATTGATTCCCGCGTTCTGCGGGGCGGACGCTTCTCCGAGAAAATCAAAGTTGGCCTGCCGGGGCAAGACGCACGCGAGAAACTGCTCCGCAAGTACCTGGGTCGGGTCCGGCTGGAAACTGGACTGGAAGTCGGACTCATCTCGAGCCTAATGGAAGGTCTTGCCCCGGCGGACATTCAAGCGATCTGTGATGCCGCAAAGCGTTTTGCATTCATGAGAGTAGAGAAAAGCCAGGCTCCCACTCCTCTCAGCCGAGCGGACTTTGAAGTGGCGATCGATCGCGTCCGCAGTTTGGCTTAATCCCCAGGTTACTCGAGTTGCCCGTTTGACCTCTGCCATCGGTAGTACTCCTCACTTTTTTGACAAACGCAAGAACTCGTCTTAGGTTTTCCCGCGCTTCGGTTGTTTTTCACTCTGGTCGCCAGACCGGGGAGAAAGGCGGCGAAGCAGAAAGGGGTACCGCACTTCATGAAGGTGAAAGTGAACGAGGCATGGAAACGACCACTGGCCGTATCGGCGATCTGCTTCGTCTTAGTGACTCAGATCGCTCCGATCATTTGGGCGCAGAACCTGGGAACCCAGCCGCAAACCAACGTGGCGGTTCAGGGGGAGACCGCTGCCCAGCCGGAAGGCGCGTTCCTGAACTTCATCAACTGGATTGGCAACGTCATCGCCCCCGTGGGAGCCGCAGGCGCCGTGGTCGGAGCAGTCGTTTCCTGGTTGCACGGGCGCGGTGTTGGTCGATGGCTCGCAGCCGCTGCCGGATTACTGGCAGTCTCAGGGATCACCCGGTTGATCGAGTTTTGGATCAGCAACGGCACCGGAGGCGTGACGTAAACCGAGGCGGCGCGCGTCCGGGAGCGGACCTGGCAGGCAGTTCAGTAAAGGAGAGAAATGATTCAAACTGCCTGCCAATGTCCGCTCAAGTCTTAGTTCAAACCGCCTTCGAGAAGCGAAAGGAAAGAGGGAGCCATGGCTGTACCGCAACTTTTGAACGACATCATCCAAGTGCTTTTGCAACTCGCGCCGGCGGCCGCCTTGATAGCCCTGGTTCTCGCAGGAATCAGCTTGAGACGCGAGGGCGGTACAAAGTTTCTCATTGGCGGCAGCTTTACGAAGTGGATGTTTTGGGCGGTCGTGTTTGTAACCCTCGCGCCTCTCCTCGGATGGTTCTCTTCGTTCGGAGTTGCTGCTCCGTTGCCGTCCGGAGGAATTGGCACTTCGTGGCTTGCTTCGTTTGAGTCCGATGCGTCCAATTTCGTCACCACTTTTGTCGCCGGGCGGATGGTGACCACTCTCGCGGCGTATTTCGTCCTGCGGGCAATACTTGACGCCGCCTCGGGTGAGCACCCTCTGCCGTCGGTCCTGGCGGCGATGTTCCTGCTCGGCACACAAGCAACCTACTCCCTGATTCAGAGCTACAACACGGGAACGCAGTTTGCGACTGCGGATGTTCTGGACAGCCTGTGGAATTACCTGGCCGGGACCATCATGCCCATCGCAGCCGGCCTTGCGATTGTGGGTGCCATCATCAACTTTGCCACGCGCCGGCCGGCCATGCGCTTGGTTGCTGTAGCCCTGGCGATGCTTTGTGTTTCGGGAATCTGGAAATTGGTGCTTTCGATGGAGGCGTAGGAACAGCGATGTCGTTTACCCACGGAATTCTGCACCTGACGAATTGGGCCGGAAACGTGATTCTGCCCACGCTGGCCGGACTGTTCTTTGCGATCGCGGTTCTGAAATTTGCCCGCTCGGAGCCCTATGCGGCTGCGATGTACGGCGGGTTCCTATGCCTCATGGCTTCCGGCTTGTTACGGGCGATGGAAACGTTCGCTTCACAGAGAGCCTGGAACGACCCGGACGTTTACTGGATGTCTTTGGTGACCCTGGTGGATTGGATTTGCAACGTGCTCCTGCCGGTCTATGCCGGTTTGCAGGTGGCGGCGGGCGCGTTGCGCATGGGGATCATCACGCGGGTCCATCCCACGGAAGGATGGATGCGGCACTTTGTAGCGGCGGGGCTCTGTTTGCTGTTGTCCGGGTTTGTCCGCCTTGCGGAGTATTTCGTCGTCCAAGGGACGGCTGGAGTGAGGTAGGAGGAGAGCGAGAACGATGGCACTCGAAGTCACACCCGCATACCGCAATCTGCGGACGCGCGTCACGTTTCTCGGCCTTGAGGCCGAAGACCTGTTCGCGATTCTGGCTCTCGCGGTTGTCGCCAACATTCTCGGACGGTTTCTCGACCGGGAGATGTTCGGCCTGCCGATGAACATGGTTTTGCAGTACGTCGTGCCCGCGCTGAGTATTCCCGCGCTGATGTTGTTCAAGTACGGCAAGCAGCGCGGCTACCTCCAGGACTGGGTGATGTTTCATGCCAAGCCGCACGTGTACTCCGGGCTCGAGCGGGACCGCGAACTTACGCACGAGTACATCCGATTGGGAGACCACTGATGCCGCTGACCGTCGAGCGGTACGAACAATCGATGAGCGCGCCCCCGCTGTGCGAGCAGCTGCGCGTCCGGGATCTGCTCGACAACGTGGCCGTGCAAACCGATGGCTCTCTCGTGGCGGGCTATGAGGCTCTCGGCATTCAATCGTATTACGCGAGCGATGAGGGAAGGAACCGGCTCAAGGGGCTGCTTGAAGCTCTGGTGAGAGCGCTGCCGGAACGTTCCATGCGCCTGCAGGTGCGCTTTGAGATTTCGGAGGGCACCGGCGATTTGGTCTCTCGCTATGTTCGGGAGCGCCGCAACGAGAGTCAGGTGCTTCGGGACCTCGATCGTTTTCACGTCGAGCTGTGGCGCAGCCGGGAGGCTGCGGGTTTCTACCTGCAGCACTTTCTACACCTGTATTTCATCTGGAATCCGCGGATTCATCACGAGTCGCCGGACCTCGAATGGAAGCGAACCATGAAGTCGGGCGGGCGCTTCAGTGTCTCAGCTAGGAAGTGTATGGAACGTTCGCGGCAGGAACATGAAGAGCTTATCGCAGAATTTAACAGTCTCCTGGCCGGCGTGGAAACCACGCTCGGGGCCACGGGAATGCCGATTCGCCGGATGACCCACCAGGACATCTTCCTCGAGATCAAGCGCGCCCTCCATCCCCTCGGGAATGACACTCTGCCTTACCGTCCGGCCGGCGAGTCGCTCTGGTATGAGAGCCCGCGGAGCCAGATGGCGAACGTGAACGTCGAGGATGAACAGGACGACTACCTCAAGATCGGCGGGCTGCTCTATTCCTGGATCAGCTTGAAAGACCTGCCGGACGCCACGTTCCCCGGGATTCTGCGCGAACTCGTGGTTATGGATTTCCCTCTCGTGATCAATGCGGAAGTCAACCTCCCCGACCAGAGCAAATCGATCAAACAATACAAGAGCCGCCTACGGAAGATGCTCGCCGCGCAGAAGGATTTCCACGGGGGCTTTCGCATCAACGTGGACGCGCAGGTGGCAGAGCATCAGTTGGTGCGAGTTCTTCAGGACTTGATTTCCAGTTCGTTGAAAGCCTGCCAGATGAGCCTGATCGTTACGGTGCGCACGTCGAAGCCAGGGCGAAACCGGCTCGAGCGGGAAGAGGCCGAACGCATCCTGGCCGACCGCCGCCAGCGGGTGCTGCATGCCATCACCAGGATGAACGGTGGCCGCGGGATTCCCGAAACGCTGGCGCAGAAGCGTCTCTTCTTCACCGGCCTTCCCGCCATGGGCGGAGAGAACCGGCGGGAGCTCGATTTGCTCACGCTCAACGCCGCCGATCTTTTGCCCGTGGAGGTTCCCTGGCGAGGGACTCGGCACTCACCGCTCATGCTGTTTGAAACGCCCTACCGGCAGCTGGTTCCGTTCTCGCCGTTCGACTCGAGCCTTGGCGACGCGAACATGCTCATCATGGCCAAGAGCGGCGGTGGCAAAACCTTCATGGCGCAACTCTTCCTCCTCATGATGGCGCGCGCGAACCCGCAAATCTCGATCATCGAACGAGGTGATTCCTACCAGCCGCTTGTGGAATTGATGGGCGGGCGCGTCATCGATGTGAAGCTGGATGGGGCCGAGACGCTCAATCCCTGGGACCTGCCCGCGGGAGAAACGGTCCCAAGCAAGGAGAAGATCGCGTTTTTGAAGAATCTCACCCGGCACATGATCGGGGACAGCCCGGGCTCGGACAACTCGCTCGTCGATAATCTTTTGAGCGATGCGATTGCCCGGACCTACAAGCGCTGTGCCATTCGTTACTCGAATCCCATTCCCACGTTCAACGATCTTCGTGAGGAGCTGGCGCAATGGCGCGATGAAGAGCGCATGCAGCGCACCATCGACGAGGCTCGCCTCGCGGCCATCAAGCTGCGGTCCTGGACCGGCGAAAGAGGGATTTACGCCAAGCTCTTCGACGCGCATACCACCATGCGGCTCGACAGCAATTGGCTCTTCTTCAATGTCGAAGGACTGAGCTCCGACGCGAAGCTTGAAACCGCAATGAGCATGTTGATCGCGAATGCGGTGGCCTCCCGCTCGGGCGGAAAGGCGGGGCAGCCGAGCATTACCGTTCTCGATGAATGCTGGTTTCTTTTGGACTCCCCGACGCTTGCTCCCGAAGTGGTTCAACTTTTTCGAACCGCAAGGAAAAGAAACTCCAGTGTCTGGGGAATCAGCCAGACGGTCGAGGATTTCGTAGGAACGGAGTTTCAGCCGCGGGAGCACGGTCCGGGAATTCTCAAGAACGCAAGCACGAAGATCATCGGACAGCAGCCCGGAGATATGAGCCCGCTCGTGAACCATCTGTACTTGAATCCGGTGGCGCTCAACGAAGTGAAGCGCTTCAGCGCGCCGCGCAAGGGAGAGCGCGCCGACGCGCTTTTGGTCCTCGGAGAAAAGGCCGAGACTACACAGACAATCCGCATCGTGCCGACAGCCGTGGACTACTGGGTGTGCACAACATTCCCCCGGGAGAGAAGGTACAGAGGCTGGATGCTGAAGCGCTTCGCCGGCCAGACACTCATGGAGACCTACAAGGAATTGGCGCGAAAATTTCCTCACGGATTGGCGGACGTCCCGCCATTGCCGGAAGAGATCTCCGGCGCGGTGACGGGAGAAGCGCGATGAACCGGGTCGCGTACGCCGTCTCTCCCCGCTGCGGGAAGATACTTCGCGTTGCCGCCTGGGCCGCGCTCATCGTTTTGCTCCTGGCGAGCCTGCCGTTCCTGTTCGGTGCTTTGAATCGTGGAATCGATTGGATTACGGGGCTGTTTCCGAATCCCACCAAATCATGGGAGGCGCTCCTATGGCTACGCTGACGAGCGCGCTGTTCGGCTTAGTGTTTGTTCTTTTTTCCTACTCGATGGTCGTCGCCAAGACCCGGCGACAAGTGCTGGCTCTCACGCTCGCGGGCGTACTGGCCGTGGCGCTCGTCAGCCCGCCGCCCGCACAGGCGCAGGGAAGCCTTGTGGCGGCGATTCAATCCGTATTGAACGTCATCAACGGCCTGATCAAGACGGCGTTGAACTCGATCAACGCGGTCCGAACCGCAATCAGCCATTTCTACCAGCAAGTGACCTGGCCCGTGGCTTTGATCAACCAGGCGAAGGCCCTGGTGACGCAGATGATCGGACAGTACAGAACTCTGATGCAGAGCATTTTCAACATCAACCTGAAGAGCGCCACGCTGCCCAATCCAGCGGCCCTCGAAAACGTCATGCGCAATCACCAAATCAATGATTTCGCGAGCCTGACCTCCTCGTTCCAAAGCACGTATGGCAACGTCCCTACTGCGACAGCGGCCAGCCCGGCAGACCGCACGATGATGGACATGGACGACGCACTGGCGGTCGATAACTTGAAGACGCTTAAGGAGAGCGACGCGACCGATGATCTCACTCTGCAAGTAGCGAATGACATCGAGAACGCAGCCGGGCAGGCCGCTCCGGGCTCGGCGCCCTTCCTGACAGCAACGGCAGTGGTAGCCAGCATCGAGAGCCAGGCCCTCACGCAGAAAATGCTCGCGGCGGAATTGCGCCAAGAAGCCGCGCGGCTGGCCCACGAGAATGCCCTTCGCAAGCGGGGAGCCACGATGACGGGAGACGTGAACGCGCAGATTTTGAATCTGCTTAGGCGGAAGTAGGAGAGGAGGAGGAGAAGGTTGATGAAGAAAGTCGTCGAGAGTGTGAAACGCGGTTTGCGGTGGGCTTGGGGGCACAAGGTCCGCACCGTTGTTCTGGTGTTGGCCTTTTCTCTGCTGGCTCCAAAGCCTGCCCGGAGTCAATTCCTTGGCCCTTGCTGCGTCATCTTGGCGACAGGGCTAAGCACGATCAGCAGCACATTGAGCAACATCATCGGCGGGGGCTTGGGCAGCATTCTGTCGGTCGAGAAAAATATCTCGAACTTCGAGCAGACGGTCGTTTGGCCACAGAACCTGATCAACCAGGCCCGTTCGCTCGTGGGGAGCGTGCAGAGCATTTTCAACCAGATGCAAGGAATTATGCGTGTTCCGGTGAATAGCGCGACGCTGCCCGCGACGCAGCAATTCGAGCAGAACTTGCTTTCCCGCAATCCCAATCAGATTGCCCAAACCAGCGCGCAATACAGCGCCGTGTACGGAGCAGTGCCGAACGCGGCCTCGGCTTCACCCCAAACGCGCAACATGATCGATATGACGGACGCCACGGCCGAGGCAGCGATGAAAAAAGCCATTGAGATCGATGCCTTGGCGGACCTCGAACTCCAGGCGGCAAACCAGATCAACCAAAGTATTCAGACGGCTGCCCCCGGCAGCGCGCCGATCATTGAAGCGCAGGCCGATGCGTGGCTCGTTCGCGCCAACGCGTACACCCAGTCCGCAACAGCCGACCTGATGCGCGTGCGTGCGATCGGTCTGGCCAATGCGAGCGCCCAGGTGAAAAACGGCGCCGCCAATGCGTCCACCGTGCGGCAGCAGATATACAACCTCCTGAAAAGGCAGTGAACGATGTTTTATTTCGAACAACTCCTCCAAACGGCGCTGAGCGGGATCGACGGCGCGAACGTCACGGCTGCGGTGTTGGGCGTGGCCGGGACGATCCTTCTGCTGAGCTTTCTCTACAGCGCGTACCAGGCATTCGCCTCCGGAGGCGATGTCCGGATGCTGGCCATCTCGGGAATCAAGTATCTGATCGTAGGGCTGGTCTTCGCCGACTATGGCGCCGTTTTTCGCGACGTCAACGGCATGTTCAATTCGGTCGCCAACTTCATTTACAGCTCGACGGGCGTCGGAGATCTCTTCGCGAATTGGATGAGCCAATTGGCGCAGTACTGGCAGGCCAACGGGAATACTTCACTATGGAATCTGGTGACCGGATTGGCCTCGGGTGTCATCAGCCTGATCCTGATCCTGAGCGCGTTCGTCATCTTCCCGATTTGCTACCTGATTTTCACTTTCTTCTACGCGATGTATGGGTCGGTGCTTTATGTAACGGGTCCTTTCGTCCTGGCGCTGCTGCCGGCGCGAGGGATGGGCCAATTGTCGCGCGCGTACCTCGTGAACCTGATGACCTTTCAGGCCTGGGGGATCATCTACGCGATCCTTCAAGTCCTGATGTCCGCGGTGAATCTGTCCAGCATAAACGCCGTGCTCGGCGCGAATGGAGTGCTGAACAGTTTCGTAGGCTCAAGTCAAATGATTCTTCTGGCGCTCACCGCAAGCATTTTCTCATTCTCGATTGTGCTCATTCCGTTCATTTCGAGCCGCATCGTTCGTGGCGACGTGGGCAGCACCATGATGACCATGGTTGGCGCCATGACTGCGGCTGCTAGCGCCGTTGCCGGTTTGGCCGCGGCGTCGTTCATCGGTGTGGGAGAAGGAGTACTTGCTTCTCAAGCAGCAGGGGGAGGAGCGGCAGCATCATCACACCCGCCTCCGCCGCCGCCGAGTGGCCCAGGAGCTGCATCGTCGTCCGCGTCGCCTGCCGCTGGTGCAAGTGTGTCTCCAGGTGGAAGTGACGGGACTGCAGCAATTGCCTCCACCTCCATGTCTCCAACGCCGCCCTCCGACAGCGCGATGAATGGAGCAAGTGCCTCCAGTGCTAGTGGTGGAACCAGCGACGCTTCGCCCTCGCCGACTGCACCCGCGTCTCCGCCGCCTCCTTCCGCGTCGCCGTGGCGTTCCTCGGGCAGGGCCGGCCAATATCGCGGTTTCAACGTTCCTCACGCCGCAGCCTGGTACGTCGGCTACTCGCTCGGGTCAGCTTACAGGGGGCTAAAAGGAAAGGAATAGCAGATGCGAAAAGATAGTCGAATCGGCGAGCTTCCCGAGGTGACTCGTTACACCAAATATTACGAGCACGACGGCATGCTCCGCGCCTACGCGAACCGCTCGATGCTGCTGGCGATGATTTTCGGTGTGCTCTCGATGGCCTCACTCGGATTCGCCATCTACGTTCGCATGCAGCCGCCGACCGTGATCCGTGTGGACAAGGACGGGAACGCTTCGGTTGTGGGCGGGCCTCCTCGCGACCGTGCGGCGTTCAGCCTTTCTGCGGACGCTTCCGAAGGAGTCGGGCCTACGGATCTCGAGGGCAGAGCGGTCGTGCGCCAATTTCTCGATCTCTACCTTGCGTACACGCCTGACTCCGTGGACCGGAACCTGGCCGAGGCATTGAACTTGATGACCGCAAATCTCCGCATATACACCATGAACAAGCTTCGCGATGAGGATACGGTGGGAAAGATCAAGAACAACCACATGATTTCGGATTTTGAGATCCGTTCGATTGAGCACGTGAAGGGGACGCCGTGGACGTACACCGTGTTCGGCGTAAAGGAAGTTCACCGGGTGAAGAACCAGGCGGAAACAACCGATCAAATCGTGGGGCGATACACCGTGCGGCTGGTCGAAACAACTCGCTCGGAAACCAACCCGAGCGGCCTTCTGGTCGCCGAGTACGGCGAACAGCAGATGGTCGGCGAGCGAGAGACGGGCTTGTTGCAGCGGAGCGCGCTCGACAACGGCAAGCCCTGAAGGATTTGCCGTTAAGAGCCATGCACTCGAAGGCGGCGAGAGCAGCGGAAAGGAGGTATTGATCGTGGCGATAGGTGCTACAGAGACAGTTGCAGAAGGGAAAGATTTACAAGCGAGCCGCAGCTCGCGTGGCACTCGCAAACTGCGAACGGGGCAGGCGAACGGAGTGGAAGGGCAACGCTTCTTTCTTGCCAAACATGGCGGAAGTAGCGGCATTCCAGAATTGGGGAAGGAGTTTCCAAGAGAAGCGGAGGCCATGGTGGAATCGCTCAAGACGGGCCTGAGCTACTTCGTGGTTTCCGAGTGGCGGGGGCTTGCGGACTTTTCAGGTAAGAAGCCGCAACTCGGGCGAGAAGCCGTTCGCGCCGCGCCCAAGACGGGATAACAAGAGTTTCTTCACAGACTGAAGATGGTCTCGTGAGAGCCGTCCACAAGCCCCAATGATTGTGGATCAGTGCTTGGCTCGCTTGAAGTGTGCCCAATCAGGCTCACAAGAGCGGGCCAGCAGACTCCTGGTCTGTTGTTGCCGGGCAAACCAAGGAGAAACAAGCGCAGCAGCAGAAGAAGCCGGTCTGTTGAACTGCGACTAAACAACTGAGCTGGTCCGGTTCTTCGCGAACCTGACCGGAAACCGTACCTCGTTTTCGGCCCAGGACAGCGAAGAGACCGGCGGCAACGGCCTCCTTGTCTGTCCTTTGGCTGACAGAAATAAGGAGGAGGAAATGCCAAAGGAAATGAGTAGTGGAATGCCTGTGATTACGCTCGACATCAACGAGATGGGACAGACGAAGCGGCGATTGCCGAGATTAACCCAAGAGGAGCAGCTCGAAAACACGCTCCTTCAAGGCCTCTATCCCGGCATTCGCGTCGCACGACTCAATGTTCCACCGGGAAGGCTCGAAGATCACCAGGAAAACGAAGTTCAAAAATCCATGCGGTGTTTCGATCTAGATGGCGTGCGGTTTCGGCTCATTGGCGCGAGCGCCTCGGCGAAGAGCGGCAAGTTCTACGCCGTGGACGAGCGTTACGAGCCGGTAATTGCGGAGCGTTTCCGCAAATGGCCCGAAGCAGCAATCACCTATTTTGGCATCCTGGTCTCGCCGTGCAAACAGCGAATCCAGTTGCCCGACGCCAGGGTGATGGTTGTAAAGGACCGCACGCTGGGTACGAATGACTGCCGAGGCTGGATTTCGCAGTTGGTGTTCGAGCGTTTCCATCTGCCCGCGCATCGGCTCTACCAGTTCCGGCTGGCATTCGAAAACACGCAGGCCAAGGGAGCATGCAAGGTGATGCCGGACGAGGTCGCTCAGAAGCTCGGAGCGGACATCATCTTGCCGGAATCGTGTGTGAAACCCGAGTACAAACAATCCTCACGATTCCTCGATTTCCTCCATTGGCGACGGCCAAAAATCGAGGTTCGGGCCTATCGAGGGCCGGTGGTATTCGGCATCCGGGAAGTTTCAAGAACGCTCCAGCTCCACAGCAGCTACACGCTCATCGAGCACGCACCGTGGGAGTCCATCCAGCTCGAAATCGTGCCGTTCGCCATGGAGCAGGCGCGCAAGCTGCGTGAAGCGTGCCAGGACGGGAACTACGATGAAGTCATCGACCTGTTGGGCACCTCCCATGCGCAGGCTCCATGGGAAGAGGCGAACGACTCGGAATACACCTCATTCGAGCATACCGTTGTTGAGGCAGTGCTCAAGGTGGATTCGAGCGGCTACCTCATCAAACATCCCTACATCAACAACGCATTGAATCGTCTGCTGGCGAAGTGGGCCTTCAAACTTTGCACGGCCGGCGGCTTCAAGATCCCAGGCTTTGCCCTTGCCGACGACGGCTTCCTTGGCCTGTACCAAGGGCAAGTCATTGCCGCATCGGACTGGCTGCCGCACGACCGGGCAATCAGTTCGGTTCCATGCCCCAAGGGTTTGATCGTGCGCTACCCCATCCGCATGTTCGAAGACCTGCTTCCGTACACGCGGGTGTCCACCGACGAGGCGGTCGCGCTCGTGACGCAAGCGGTCGAAGAGCAAAACGGCTGCTCGATGGCGAGCGAAGCCGTCGTGGATTTAGTGGAGAAGCAGATCAAACTCGAGGGAACGTTCACCCTGCACAGCGAAACAGCAGCCAAGAACGGCGGAGACTTCGATTTCGACCTGGTAGCCGTGGTCGAAGGAGACCGCTTCCCCCGCTTCGTGGATAGCCGTTTCGCGCACCAGGAGCGGCACGAAAAGGGAAAAACAAAACGCACCAAGAAACAAAGCCCATGGTGGAACCTTGCACTGGTGGCGAATCAGGCCAAAGGAAATCAGATTGGCTCGATTACCGACCTGAAGACCTCCTGCTACGCCGCCGGTTTTCGGGGAGAAGCCTACCAACTCGTCGATGAACTGCAGCATGCCTTGGACAGCCTGAAGTGGGGGACCGAGGTGAACCAGGAGCTCATTGCCGAGATCCGCAAGAAGGTGCCGCCCGCGCCCTGGCTGCAGTTGAAGGACAAGGAGCGGGTCAGCGATATGCCGGTGCATGTTGAAGCTCTGCCCACCGACAAGATCGGGTACCTCTACAACCTCGCGAGGAAGGAAGTCGAAGACTTCTTTGCCGCGAAACTGCCGATCACCGACTTCCACGGTTTGATCACCAATGAGCATTTCACTCGGGACATGTCCCAGGAATGCCGGTTGGTCAACCGCATCTACGCGGAGGAAGCCGGGAAACTCATCAAGGAAAAACAGGCCTTGGACGAAGCCCTGGCGAAAGCCGAGGCGGAGTACCAGGCCAAACGTAACGACCGGGAAACTAGGAATAAGGCACGCACCGGGCGCAATGCCGCCCGGAGTGCGGTTCACGCCTACAAGGAACGGTCCCGCGAGGAGTTTCAGGCCTTGCGGTCAATCGTTCGAGCGTGGGGAGAAGGAAAGAAGCAGAACCGGCGTGGCTGGTGCCAGGCCCTGCACGCCGTCATCTGTGCGGGGAAAGGCAACGGCTCGCTGCTGTTTCATGCCTTCCCCCAGGAAATCATCGACAAGGTCGCGGAGGAGACCGGTAGCAACCCTGTCGAAGTCTTCGTTCCCGATCTCGTGGATGGGGAAATCGAGTTTGACGAGGATGGCCGCGTGTTTCTCGTCGAACAATTTCCCAACAACGACGGCAGCACTCACGAGCGCAAGATCTTCCTCCTTCAGATCTCGAGGAAGGGTGAAGTGCTCGTGGATGGGAAAGTCATCGATCGTGTGCAGCCGTTCCCGATGCGCTACGGGTCAGGCACGATCCGCGACGGCAAGCTGGTGTTCAATGACATTCGCCAGCGCGCCACCCTAAAACGCTCAGCCGAGAACTTGTCCGAGCCGTGTGACGGCACTCGAAGCAAAGAGACTTCTCCGAGTGATCCGGACACCGCTCATGGGCAAGGAGAAACTCCATCGTGAATCAGAAGCTGTCCAGGGGGCCCGAGATTCGGGCCTCCTGGGCAGTCCTTATATATAAGGATGACAGGGAGGAGGAAACGTGGTGAAGAGATTTTGGATTTCTTGGGTAGCAGTGGCAGCCCTTTCATGGCCTGCCTGGGGACAAAAGGTGGAGGTCGAGAAGCCGGATCGGGGACAAGTCCTCCACGTTGAAACAGCGCTGAATCACTTGACCGTTCTCGAGATGAGCGAGCCGGTCCGCACGGTGGCCGTAGGCAGCCCGGTGTTCCAGGTGGAGTGGCGCGGAAACAAAGTCTTCATCGAGCCAACGGAGGCCCATGTGGCGACGAATCTGTTCGTCTGGACGCCGTCTGGCCGCTTCAATTATGAGCTCGATCCGGCGGGAGCCGTCCCGCAAATGGATTTTGCGATTGACCAGCCCGTTGTGGATCACCCCGTGGTCAATCTTTCCGCCAGGGCGGTTGCAAAGCCGAGTGATCCGTCTCCGGCCGAAGTACTCATCGAGGCCAATCCCGTCCGGCTGTACGGCCCGATTTCGGACAAGAATCGAGTTGCCGTTTACTTGACGGATTTACTCGAGCACGACGGGCAAGTGTTTATCCGCTACACCATTCGAAATCGGACCCAGAAAGCCTATGTGCCCGGTACTCCGCAGGTCGTGGCGTTCACCGCGCCGCAGTATCGCGAGTCGCTCTACGTTCTTCGAAACTCCCAGCTCAGTCCGGACGCTGCGAGGCACGTGAAGTCGAGTGGTGAGACTCCCATCAAGGTGACGAAGAGCGAAATGCGTTCTCCGCGGATCGAGCCGGGCCAGGAAACGACCGGAATCGTCGCGATCGAACTACCTCCGGCGCACGCGGAACCAACTGTGCTTCGACTGATATTCCTTGCTGGTCCCAAGGGCCCGGTTAAAGCCACGCTGGTGCTCTGAAATGACAAAGCCTATTACGCCGGATGAGACTCGCGCATGGTTTGCCGGGCACATGAATGAGCGGACGGACTATGGGCTGGGCAAAGCCATCCTGGATCTGATGCTCCATCCCAGGAATCCCTTCAATCCCAAGGAGCGGTGCAAGGTCAGAGGGGCATTCTTGTGGGCCGTTGCATGGCTCGGAGTTGCGATCGGTGTGTTCGCGTATTTCAACTTCGCACTTTGAAGGGTTCGACGACTTGAGCCTCCTTCTCCAAATCGCTGAGTTCGCGGAAGTCTTGGTTCCAGACCTCCTTTGGCTCGGATTATTGGCCCCTGTGTGTTTCACCCCGATCCGCGTTGGAAATGTTGTTGGCCTGGGGGCGGCGATGGGAAGCAACCGCACTTTCGAGCTGTCTCTCCTTCTCGCGTATCTCCTTTCCATCGCTGTTAGACTCTGTGGTTTTCACCCCGCTCCAGCTTTGTCCGAATCCGCTAGTCCTCAGCCCGGTGGATCCCGCATCCTGAAAAGGCCAGTGCGCGATGCCACCGACTGAACGCCCTGCACCGCGTGGCAGCACGGAACTGGCCATTATCTTTGTGTTTGCTCTTGCCGTCTGGCTCCTCAAGCTGGTCATCATCGATGTCTATCACTTCACCGGGAGACAGGCGGCGGAATGCTTCGCTTATTTCGTTCTCCTTGTTGCGGCAATCGCCGGACCAGCATACCGGCTACTGATGGGCCGGTCGCGCCGTGACAGCAAGTGGCCACACCCTTATCTGGTGGTGTCCCGCCGAAAGGATGAAAGGGCCATACGTAAGGCATGGAACCAGGGTGCCGTCGTCCTCGGATACGATATCCACGGAAAGCCCTGGCTCTGGCACGATCGCACGCGCGTGTTGCAAGGAATTGTTTTGGGAATGACCGGTATGGGCAAGACCACGCTCCTTTCCAACATCATCACACAGGATTTATTTCGAGTCGTCGGTCCTCCCGAAGACCAGCACCGTATTCCCATGATCATCCTCGATGGCAAGGCGGACATGAAAGTCTTCGAGAGCCTCCTCCCGCATATTCACCGCGCAGGACGTCTTGGCCAGTTGCGCGTGATCAATCCTTCCCGGCCCGACATCTCGGTTGGGTATAACCCGTTTCAGTCCAGCGAAGCGGATTACATGTCCGTTGTGAACATGGTGTTTGGCGCCTTCAATTTGCATCGCGAGTTCTTTGCCGAACATCAGCTGATCTACCTCGCGGACATTGTTCGCGTGCTGTCCTACACAGGTCTCAGATTCAACTTCTACGATGTTCTGGTCATGGCTTTCGATGAGCAGGTCCTGCGCGAGCAGGTCGAAAAGGCCTCGCGGCGTCTCGAGCAGGACGCAGAGATCAGCGTACAGAGGAAACTCAACTTCGAGATGTCGGTCAGAAACCTGTACCAATCGTTCCAGGACTGGGAGCGAGTTCCCAAGATTCAGGGATTGCTCAATGAGTGCATGGCGTTCCTCGACGACGAACTGAGCATCGTCACGGGTCCGTATGAAGATCTGCTGTCTCTGGATGAAGTGATCGAACAAGAGCTCATCCTGTACGTGCTCCTGAACGTCAACAAAAAGACGAAACCCGTGACGGCGCTCGGGAAAATGTTGCTGCAGAACCTTCAACTGATTGTCGGTCAGCGCTATGAAAGCCAGGAGAAGCGCGAGCGGCCGAACCAGCCTTTGATCAGTGTCGTGCTCGATGAATTCGCTCCCTTCGGCTACCGCAACTTTCCACAAATCCTGCAAACAGCGCGCGGCACCAACACCGCCTTTCTGTTCTCCATGCAGAGCCTTTCTCAACTCATGCACGTCGGCCGCGGATTCAAGGAGGATGTCGCCTCCGCTCCGAACACCACCATGACCCTCCAGACCCGGGACGAGGAAACCGCGCAGTATTTCCTCCGGGCGTCCGCCGAGCATCGCGTGCGGCGGCGCAACGTGTCCATGGAACGCCAGAACTTTCTGGGATTCGAGCGGTATGAAGAAAGCGGCCGGGCCGTCGATATGGAAGCCACAGAGACGCGCGCCATCGATGAGCACATCAAGAACATGCCAAAGGGCCAGATGCAGATTCTCATGACGGACGAAACCAAGGGCACGCTCCACACGCATCTGCACATTCGCCCTCCGTCCGACGTTCGCGTGCCCAACTTCAAACCGGAGCTGTATCCGCGGCTCAAACAATCGCGGCAAACTTCGATCGGGGCCAACCTCCGCTTCAAGAGCCCTCGATACCAAGACCATCGCTACCGCCGAAGGACGTTTGGAGAGGGGCGCGCATGAGGCACAGGGCAGCACGAACATTGTTGTCAGTCGTTCTGCTGTCCGCGGCAACCACTCTGGCTGCTCAGGCGCCAAGAAAACCCGACCTCGGACGAGAAACCTGGTACGAAGTCATGCTCCAGAAGATGAATCCTGCACGCACGAACTACGGAGAGTGGCTTGAGGAGCGCCGCCAAGTTCTGCTCGATGCCAGTGTCAGAAACCCGTTCTTTTGGTACTCGTTCTGGATCACTCTTTTTGCTTCGCTGATGCCCGTGCTGCTCCTCAAATGTGTCAAGGATTCGCACGAAAAGGACCGGGAACACGCACGGATCGAAGCCGACCTCCGAAACCATGACCGGTGCTCACGAGAGAAGACCAAGGAGGCGGTCGAGAGGTACAACCAGCATATCGAAGAGTGCAACCGGGCAACGGAGGCTGCGGAATCAGGAAACGGCCGGCCAGGTTGGGGCAGCTCGGCGCTGGAGAGCGTGAAAGCTGAGCTGCAGCGTGTTGCCGGCCAACTGGAAGCCACGACGCAGGACCGCAACAAACTTCAGGAAGAACTCCGGCAGAAATCATTGGTGGTGGCCGACCTTTCGCTGCGGCTCGATGCTTTGTCCAAGAAGGTGGACGGGGCGCGAAGTCCTGCCATTGGTGCCGGGGAGCCTGTATCGGCCGATGCAACTGGCGACGGCGCGAGGTTTATCGGTCAAATCAACCGGCTGCAAGAAGAATTGTATGCCGAACGGCAGAAAAACAAACGATTGAAGGGCGCATGACGGAAATGCTGGTCACCATCACAGGCTTTGGGAGCATTTGGCGGCGGCGCTTCGGGAAGGACCAGAGTGATCCCAAGCGGTTTGCGCGCGCGGCGTACTTCAATACAACCGGCGTTCCCGTCAATGGACGGATCCGAACGCGGCCCAAGATCGCCGGTCATGTGCGATTCAACGGGATCGGAGGCTTCGACGCAAATCATCCGCTGGCAATGATCAACAGTGTCTTTGAATGTGCCGAGCCCTGTGTCTGGAATGGACAGAACAAGGTGCTCTTCCAGCGGATGCTGCCAACGCCCCAGCGGCCCGACTACTTCCTCGTGGTTGTCAGATCCCATGAGGTCGGACACCTCGACGTAGGATCACCCGCATGGAGATCGGAGGGTACGCTCCTGATTGCATTCAGCGAATGTCGGGACCAACAGGAGGCGATGCTATTGGTGCCACAGGACGGCTGGCTGCGAACGGATGTCGGCCGGTTTGTGCTCCGGCCGTTCGTCTCCTGGCCCTGGAACGCACGTCTTCAGTTGGAGTCTTGATAGCGGTGCGGTGAATCATGCGATATCCGAAAGGCTCCATTCAACTCAACCAGTCCCGGGACCTCCCGCTCTTGCGTCAAATCTTGCGCTCGGAATTCGTCACCCACTCGCAGCTGTTCGAGTTCATGCAACTGTGCCACTACGAGCGGAGTCGTAAGTCTTTCGATTGGAGGCTGCGAAGGTTGGTGGACCGCGAACTTGTCCGGCGGCAGGCAACGACAAATTGCACGGGTGAGTTTGTGTATTCCGCTGCGAGCAGCGCCGCGATGTTGCTGCAAGGCATGGGGGAGTACTGCTTGGTTGGCCGAGACCGATTCAACGGAAAGGAAGCCGAGCGAAGTGTTCTTCATGCCATCGGACTCAACGAGATCCAGCTCAGCGCGCTTAGAGCAGGAGTGCTCGTTCGGTGGATCGGTTCGTTGGAGATCCGCTCGCAGAATGAACTGACCGGATTTGGTTTCGCTAAGGACTACGATGCGATTGTGACGGTCCGCACCGAGACGGGAGAGCAGCGCTTCGCACTCGAATATGAACGGAGCCCAAAAACAATCAAGTACTACAGGGATGTTGCGGCCTCTCTCGGTCGGGAAGCGCATGTGAACCACGTGCTGTACCTGGTCTGCAACTATGATTTGCTGCAGTTCATTTCTGGTTTCTTCAGGAATACCCAGTGTCATGTGTTCTTTGGTTTGGTGAAGGACTGGCACGCGCAATTGCTGGACATGCCGGTTTCTTGTAGCTCAGCGATCCGATGCTTCCGATTTCGGGAGACTCTCGATGCCGCTAACACACCTGCCGAGGCGGCAGCAATTTCGGGGTGAACAGTTGGTTTGCCTTTCCGTTGGCCTTTCATTGACGCGAAATTGAATCGGCATTCCCCTTCCGGAATGCGTCGCAAGTGATTGAGTGAGCCGAGCTTACGTATTTACTATTCTCGATTTTAGCGGTGTTTTCCGCGGGGACATGACGTCCTGGAACCATCTGTTGGCGCGATGCCGGTGAGGAGTGTGTGCCCTAGGCGTTGGCTGTGAATCGCAATGGTGGTCGAGAGGGAGTGGGCGTGGAGTCTGCGTAGTTGGTTTGAAAGGTCTGTGATAATGCTTGCGTTAAGCCTGACTCGCCGCTTGGAGAGTGAGGCTATGAACGTGACATTGCTCCGAGCGCTGATCGCGCTGGTGCCGACGTGACTTCTATTTTCTGATTCGATGGTCTTGTTCTCTCGAGGAAAGACTGCGTCGTGCTTCCTGCAGGTTCTTGGGGCTGGAGGCCTGGAGGTGGTCATTCTTACTCATGTTTACGAAGCACTCCATTTGTTGCCTTGGATGCGGTGGGGATTTGAGGATAGCCCCGGTCATTACCTCGATTTATCCAGTGCGATTCTCGGCCTCAAGTTGTTTCTCATCGGATATTTGCTTCATGCGCTCGAAAAGCGGCCGGCCTGACTAGTCGCTCTCCAATTGCGCGAGGCGGCGGCGCAGGTAATTTTGCTCCACGCGGTTCGTGGCTAGCGCCAGCGCGCGCCGGTACGCCCCGGCAGCTTCGCGTTGGCGGTCGAGTCGGCGGAGAACGTCGGCGCGGGCGGCGTGGAACAGGTAGTAGCCCTCGAGTTCGCCGGATGATCCAAGCACGTCAATTAGCGACAGGCCTTGCGCGAGGCCCTGCCCTGCGCCTTTGCTCATCGCCACAGCTACCGCGTGATTGAGAGCGACCACTGGAGTCGGCATCAGGCGCGAGAGTTCATTATAGAGGGACGCGATTTGCGCCCAGTCGGTGTCCTCGGCTTTTTCGGCCTCGCTGTGCACGGCTGCGATGGCGGCCTGCAATTGATACGGCCCGACCGAGCGCAGGCGCAACGCTTGTTCGACGAGGCGAACGCCTTCGCTGATTTGCTCGCGATTCCACAGCGCGCGATCCTGATCTTCCAGCGTGATTAATTCGCCCGCGGAATCGACGCGCGCGGCGCGGCGCGAGTCGTGGAGCAGCATCAGCGCGAGCAGGCCGAGGTTTTCAGGCTCGTGCGGCAGAAGTTCGCAAAGCGTGCGCGCCAGGCGAATCGCTTCGGCGCAAAGGTCTCCGCGGACGAGGTGCTCGCCGGCGGTTGCGGCGTAGCCTTCGTTGAAAATGAGATAGATGACGGCTTGAACGGATTCGAGGCGTTCCGGCAGCACTGCGGCGGGCGGGACTTCGTAGGGGATATTCGCGTCGCGGATTTTTTGCTTGGCGCGAACGAGGCGCTGGGCGAGCGTGGGTTCGGCGGTAAGGAAGGCGCGAGCGATCTCCGTGGTGGTTAATCCGCCGAGGGTTCGCAATGTGAGGGCGACTTGCGCTTCGCGATTGATGGCCGGATGGCAGCAGGTGAAAATCAGGCGCAAGCGGTCGTCGGGATAGGTCACGGACATCTCGTCTGAAGAAACTTCGTCATGGGTCGTGGTCTTCTTGGTTTCGTGTTCGAGGGCATCTTGTTTCTCGATTCGCGTGGTCTGGCGGCGCGCGTAGTCAATCAGTTTGCGGTGCGCGACGGCGGTGATCCACGCGCCGGGATTGTCGGGAACGCCACGCGCGGGCCAGTTGACGAGCGCCGAGGCAAATGCGTCCTGCATGGCCTCTTCGGCCAAATCGAACGAGCCGGAGAGCCGGATCAAGGAAGCCGTGATCCGGCCCGCCTGCTCGCGAAAAACTGTTTCGGCTATGGACTTGGCATCGGTCACGAAAACTTCATGATCGGCCGCACCTCGATGGAGCCAAAACGCGACCCGGGAATTTTCGCGGCGATGGCGGTAGCTTCGTCCAGGTCACGCGCCTCAATCAGGTAGAAGCCGCCCAGTTGCTCCTTGGTCTCGGCAAACGGGCCGTCGGTGTTCAACGGCTTGCCGTTGCGAACGCGCACGGTCTTGGCCGTGTGCGTCGGCTGCAATGCATTGCCGCCCTTGATGGATGCCGAGTGTTCCTTGCCGAACGCCTGATACTCGGCCAACTCAGTTTGCGAATAGCCTTCGCTGAAACGCTTCTCGTTTTCGTAGATTAGCAGCAGGTATTCCATTTTTTTGTTCCTCCTATGGGTACGACGCGCGATTCGCGGAAAATCGACATGCAACACAAACAATCGCGAAAAAACTTTGCTCTATTTCGCGCGCGATTACGCCGCACCCGTTTGCGCGGGTTGGCGAATCGCGACGAGTGGACGGATTTCGATGCAGCCCTCGCCGCCTCTGCAAGCGGTCGGGATTTTCGCGGCCCAACTGATGGCTTCGTCCAGATCTTTGCAGTCCAAAATGTAGTAGCCGGCCAATTGCTCCTTGGTTTCCGCGAACGGTCCGTCGGTAATCAACGGTTTGCCGCCTTGGACGCGGACGGTTGTTGCCGTTGCCGTCGGCTTCAGCGGCTCGGCGCCGCGGAAGATTCCGCGCTTCGCCGTTTCCTCCATCACGGCCCAGTGTGCGGACGTGATTTTGTCGTTTTCTTCCGGCGACATTTGTTCCATTTGCGTTTCTTTCGAGTAAATCAGCAGCATGTAACGCATCATAGACCTCCCATAAGAAATCGCTGTTCCTTCGCCGTCTCGTTCGAGGATCTTTTCGTGGCAACCTTCCATCCAGCGCCGCGTCGCCCCAGTAAAACGCCAGCATGGGAGCGACGCGGCGGCAGAGAGCGCTTCGACACAGTGCTTAGTCCACGCGGTGATATGCGAACGGCGCAGTGAATCCGGGCTTGCCCCCTTGATAAAATGTCCAGTCTTCGTCTACTTCATTCGGGCCGCGGAATTTGATTACGACGCTGTGCATGTGTCCCGCGTCCGGATTCGGCAAGTTTGTAGCGTCCAGAAAGTGAAAGTCAATCGTGTTAGTTTTGGGATCGAAGGAAGCGGCCTGCATGCGCGGCTGGTTGCCGGCTTCGCAATAGTGCGTCAGAAGCAGGCGATTCCCGTCGAGATAGTACACGGTAATCATTTCCTGCTCCCCTGCCATCTTCATGCGTTCCAGCACCGCCGTGCCTCCGGAAACCAACTGATACGTGGCGGAGGCCTTTCCTTTGGCGGTCGTTGCTTCCCAGCGTCCGGCCAGCGTTTTTAGCGTTGCAAATGCCTGAGCGGCGTTGGCGGGAGCCTGCGGCGTCCGCGCCGAGGCTGTGCCTGCACATCCAAAGCACACTGCGATTGCTAACGTCAATGCCATCAAGCTGATCCTGTGAGTCTTGTTCATTTTTTCCTCCTATGAGCTCCGATTTGCCCCATGTTGCCGGGCACCAGTACGACGTTCGAATCGCAAGAAATCGACAGTTTCCGGGAGAAATTTTTATTCACTCTTGGGCGGGGATTGAAAGTACCAGAGAAGGTTTGGCCACCTCAGGGTTCACAGCGCCGCGCAACGGGCCGCGACGATGGTGACGTCATCCCGAAATTCGTTCCCCGCAAACTGCTGAACACCCTGGAAAATTGACCGAAGCAAAGCAGAAGGCGGAAGCTGGTCATGACCACGCAGAAGTTCAATGAGGCCGCGTTCGCCAAATTCATCGCCATTTTCGCCTGTCGCTTCGGTGACGCCGTCCGTGTAAAGAACCAATGTGTCACCCGGGAGAAGCTGCGTTTCGGCGATCTCGCAATCCCAATCTTCCTGGAATCCCAGCACCGTGGCGGTCGATTCGAGCCGCTCGACGCTGCCATCGTCACGCAGCAGAAGGGCTGGCGGATGGCCGCAATTCGCATAGCGCAAGCGGCGTCCTTGGTCCGAGTACTCAGCGAAGAAGAGCGTGGCATAGCTTCCTACGGGCATGTTTTCGCACATGAGGCGGTTCACCGGACGCAGCAGACTCCCAATGTCGTCGAGCGCCAGTGCGCATTGGCTGCGGAGAGCGCCCTGCAGACTCGCCATCAATAAGGCGGCGGCAACGCCTTTCCCGACTGCGTCGGCGACCGCCAGACCGAGATACCCACGGCCCAGATCGAGAAAATCATAATAATCACCGCCGAGATGGCGGGCCTGGATGCAGACGCCCGCATAAGTCAGGGTCTCCATGGCTGGAAGCTTTCGCGGAAAGAGCATGGCCTGAGCTTCTTTGGCGCGCTGCATGTCATAAGCAGCTCGGTTCGCGATCTCTAAGGCTCTGGCAATCCATTCCTGCCCCTGAGTATCAGATAAATTGCCATTTAGTGTGTTGGCGCGCGTTGGACGGGGAGGCACCACAAGTGTGTCCGTTGGTATGGACGGGGGTTGCTTTTCGATCTCCGTCACGACGCTCCAATCGACTGTCGCCAGTTCGTTCGGCACCTGAAGCAACGCCGCGCTCGGTGGAATATTGCCCTTGTCCATTGAATTCATGTGGTTCATCGCCGATCCCCCCCGGGCACCTAATTGATGGCCGTCAACACTACGACGGTTGATGCAGAGGAAATCGACAGCACATCATAAGGTAGTCGGGGCAGGTACCCGCTATCTTTTGCTTCTACTTCGCACTTGAGAGGAGGAACCCAATGTTTGGAAAAATGAACGTAATCCCAGTGGTCGATCTTCGGAACGCACCAGACGAGGTTGGCAGATGCTCCGATGGAGCTGTGGCCAGACTGCTCGATGTGACCGAGCACCCGACAATCGCGAAGTGGGTCCAGTTCCCGAAGGCCCTGTTCGTGTTTCTTATCGTCCCCGGCGATCCCGAATCCGGCGCATTCTACATCTATGACCGTCGTTCGAAAATCTGGTTCTGGGTGGATTTTGAAGACGAGAAATTCGGCGGCTACACGGTCAGCGATTTCGACTGCTTGGTACGTGAGTGCCGATTCCTAGATGTGGTGGAGGATCCTTATTTACTTGCAGGCAAGAATCGATGGATCGTGGAGCCCGGTCTTCGACCGCAGCAGAGCGGTGGGGTAGCCGAAGCCGCCATGAAGAAACCTGCCTAAGACAAATCAGGCCCCCGCCCCCTCATACTTAAACTTCCTGTAATTCCAACCGTAACAATGAGTTAGCTTGATAGGCCCCACTTATTTGACAACGGAGAGGTTTGGGTTTAGGTAGGGCGCACGTAGTTCGCTTTAATGTGACTGCTTTGAGAGGGGGGTAATGCAATGAATGGAGATCACGGGCCTGTACCTTCCATGAAGCGCGTGCCATGGAACAGCGTTGGTATGTCCCTGGCGGAACAAGTGCGGTTCGGCCAAGTGTATGCCCCACCTTGGGTAGCCAACGACGGATTGCTTCAACTTGACAGCCGGTCCCTTGCCAGTTTTAGGGCGAAGCTGGACGAAGCAGAGCTGATCGAGGCTTCCGAACTTTGCGAGTTCTTCTACGCCGGAACCGATCAGGAAGAGTGGAGTATCGAGCGGGATTTTCCAAAACTTGCCCCGCCATTCCCGGTCTTTTGGATTGAGATGAAAAAGCCCTCCAGGATTGTCGACCGTGTAACGGGAGCACAATCGAGCGATGGCCTTCCCGACCGAATGGGTTTCTTGTTTCAAAGGGCCACTATCGAACAGGGCAAGAAGCTACTCAGGGAAATCAACGTCCCTGTTTCGGAAGAGATGGAAGTTGCACTCAACCGCTGGCTGTCTTCGAAGAGGCGATCCGGAGAAAGCGGGAGGAACACGGCGCAGCAGCTGGGCAACACTTCACCGACGCCGAACGTTCTGTTGCGATGCTCGCTCGATATTACGGGCAGAAGAAACGACTGGACGCGGTCGTGAAGGACTTGCCTGCGGGAGGCTGTAGCTGCTGGGTGAATTTGTTCATTCAAGCCAGGGATCGCGTGCTTGGACCAATGGGTTTCTGGGTCTTGTTGTTGGGTTCAGACGGGAGGACGGTTTTCCATTCTCACATTATCCCCTACTTCGTGACCGAAGATGCCATACCGGATTTCGACAGCTTGAATGGGTTGAACAATCTACTCAATCCCGCATTGTTCGCCGTTTATCGGCTGCTTCACGGGATGGCGGCAGATCTACTCGAAGCCAGCATCAACAAGAACTGATGGCCTGCGAGGCAGCCGGAGGACGCAATCAGGCCTCCAGATCAAGGGGGGCGAATGCTTGAAGGAGCCGTGGATAAACTCATTAAAGCCAGCTCGCAGACCGTGCGGGACTACTGCCGACTGTTTGTAAACCGTGCGGCTTACACTCTCCAATCCTCGCGGCCCCATTCTGAGAGCGGGCGCCACTATTACTTTCGACCGAAGGTGAAGGGCACAGGCGAGGAGTTGAGACTCAATGCGGCCACGATCCGTCGGCACCTCGAAGGCGAAATCACCATTGGGTTGTACGCGATCAATCCTTCAACGCAACGATCGAAGTGGGTCGCCATTGACGCCGATTATCACGGCGCGATGGAGGACCTGCTCAAACTGCAGTACTTCCTCCAGGAGGACAAAGTGGAGGCAGCTCTGGAGATGAGCAAGCGGGGCGGTCACCTTTGGATTTTCATGGAGCGACCAGCGTTGGCTCGTGAGTGCAGGATTTACATCTACAATTTGGCGCTGCGGTTGGGAGTGCGAATCAAATGTGGTGGCTTGGCCGAAGGGATCGAAATCTTCCCCAAGCACGACGAAATCCGCAACGGAGAATTTGGGAATGCGATCCGTGGGCCGGTCGGGATTCATCGGGGCGCGAACCGGCACTATTGGTTCTACGGAGCGGACTACGACTTGGAGAAACAGATGGCCTACCTGAACCGACTCCGAAAGTTAAGCGAAGAACAACTGCGGAGCTTCATCGCCGGCAAGACCATGCCACCGGAGTTTGACAGAAAGCGACTCTCGCCCGATCATGCCGCTCCTTTCGTTCACACATCCAGTCGCGAGTTTCGAATCCTCGACCACGTAGGCGCGGTTCGGAAGGTTGGCAGGAACTACGTGACGCAATGCCCATCCTGCGCCGAGGCAGGTCAGGACCGAAGCAGAGACAACTTGGCGATTTCCATTGAGGACCCGCGGAAATATATCTGTTGGGCGGGTTGCGCGAAAGAGATGATTCGTCGCGCCGTGGGTTGTCCGATTCCCGTTCGACGGTCAGCGTAAGGGGGATGCGCAAATGCCGGACAAGCAAGATTTTTTGGCGCGTCGTGGCCTCGAGCTGTCAAGACAAGTCTTGCGGCGCTTGGATGCAGGGGGAATCTTTGTTCAGTCGAGCGTGAGTTTGGAGCACCAACATCTGGCGGGACGGTATGTCGTGCGAGGAATCGAATCCGGCGGCGCCGTGAAGGAGATCGGTCGATATGTGACGTTCTGTGGGCTGGATGGTGAGCCATTGCCGTACCTCCATCCCATCGACGCCATCGGAGTGAACGGAGTTCACGCAGTGGTCGTCGCTCCGATCCTTGTGCGAATCGAGCTATTTCGAGCCGGTCGAACCTGGCAATTACTCATCACGAAGCATCAACCGGGAAAAGTCGAAAATGGGAAGCGGCCGCCGCTGGAGAACCGTGTTCTGTTTCGTGGCGTGAATGGGTTCCTTGATCTCGAGCAATTGGGCGAAAAGGATCATCCACCCGCATCGGCGATGCCTCGGTTCTGGACGCGCGCGGGAGAGCAGCGTGAGATTCCTCCAGTATTTGCGGCAACAGTTCGCGCAGCAACCAAGGGCGCGACTTGCATCGCATGCATTCACGCGCATTACTTAGAAGTAACCGAGCCGCGATGCGCGGGTCAAGCAGGGAAGGAACTGAGTCTCGGGTCGTGGTTGCGATAGAGTAATGGGGCCCATGCGTGCCGGCAAGTAGGCCGAAAACACAATGGTGCATCC
>Ga0207416_1000203_pt1 | contig 109986 bp, 107 predicted proteins | sample PaiPotPPM11metaG_FD_184107 | JGI IMG/M metagenome (GOLD analysis project Ga0207416, IMG submission 184107) | Iron sulfur acid spring bacterial and archeal communities from Banff, Canada, to study Microbial Dark Matter (Phase II) - Paint Pots PPM... ... | reverse complement strand
GTGCAGAAGGCTGCGGTGGACAAGGGAATTGCCAAGCAGTTCCCCTTGATCTTCACCTCGGGGCGTCTAGTCGAATACGAGGGCGGCGGCGAAGAGAGCCGCTCCAACAAGTGGCTCGCCGAGCTGCAGCAGGACATGTTCGTCGAGATCAATACCGCAGACGCGGCCGACCGTGGCATCAAAGACGGCGGCTGGGTCTGGGTGACGGGCGCCGAGAATGGCTCCAAGGCCAAGGTCAGAGCGCTCGTCACCGAACGCGTCGGCAAAGGCGTCGCTTGGATGCCGTTCCACTTCGGCGGCTGGTTGGGCGGCAAGGATTTGCGGGCGAATTATCCAGCCGGAATTGACCCGATCGTGCTGGGCGAAAGCGCCAACACTATCACAAGCTACGGCTACGACCCGGCCACCGGCATGCAGGAGCCGAAAGCCACGCTCTGTCAGATCAGCGCGGCGTGAGGAGGCGATCATGGCGCGAATGAAATTCCTCTGCGACGCCGACCGCTGCATCGAGTGCAATGCCTGCGTCACCGGCTGCAAGAACGAGAACGAGGTGCCGTGGGGCATCAACCGGCGGCGCGTCGTCACCATCAACGACGGCCAGCCGGGCGAACGCTCGGTGTCGATGGCCTGCATGCATTGCACCGATGCGCCATGCGCGGCGGTCTGCCCGGTGAATTGTTTCTACACCACCGCAGACGGCGTCGTGTTGCACAACAAGGATCTGTGCATCGGCTGCGGCTACTGTTTCTACGCTTGTCCGTTCGGCGCGCCGCAATATCCGCGCGTCGGCAATTTCGGCTCGCGCGGCAAGATGGACAAGTGCACCTATTGCTCCGGCGGCCCCGAGGCCGACAATTCGCCGGGCCAATACGAAAAATACGGCGCGGATCGTCTGGCCCAAGGCAAGCTGCCGATGTGCGCGGAAATGTGCTCGACGAAGTCGCTACTTGCGGGCGACGGCGACATCATTGCCCAGATCTATAAGGACCGCGTCGCCAAACGCGGCTACGGCTCCGGCGCTTGGGGCTGGCAAACCGCCTATCGCGAAACTATCGAAACCTGAGAGATGCGCGGCAACGCGGAGATGAACGGAGAAATGTCATGACGATAATCTGCGCGCATATCCGCCTCGCCGTTACCGCGATTGCATTGCTCATGCTCGCTGTCGCCGCAGCGCCGGTTGCCGCCCAGCAACCCGGTTCGGTCGACCCGAACGCCGCTGCGGTCAAGGAGCAGCAGTTGCTGCAGGACCATTATTTCATTCGCGGCCTCGGCACGATTCCGGATACCAAATCCTATGTGGTCGAACAGCCGCTCGGCCGGGTCTGGCGGGTCGTGCACGAGGTGTGGCTTCACTGGATCGGCAGCCTCGTCATCCTCGGCGTAGTTGCGCTCCTGGCAATATTTTATTTCACGCGCGGGCCGATACTCATCGAAGGCGGCCGCTCCGGGCGCACGATGCTGCGGTTCACAAGCATAGAACGATTCAGCCATTGGATGGTGGCAGTTTCCTTCGTCATCCTCGGCATCACCGGTTTGAACATCACGTTCGGCAAGGAATTATTGTTGCCGCTCATCGGACCCGAGGCGTTTTCACTGTGGGCGATCGCCGCCAAATACGCCCATGATTATTCGAGCCTGCCGTTCGTGATCGGGGTCGTGATGCTTTTTTTGCTGTGGGTCCGGAAAAACATGCTCACGGCGGTCGACATCGAATGGTTCAAGGAAGGCGGCGGCATGATCGGCCATAGCCACCCGCCAGCCGAGAAGTTCAATGGCGGTCAGAAGGTGCTGTTCTGGCTTGTGGTGCTCGGCACGATCGGCGTCGCCGCGACCGGGCTGTTCCTACTGTTCCCCTTTTATTGGACCGACATCATGGGCATGCAGCTCGCCCAGGTGATTCATGCGCTGGTCGCGATTGTCTTCGTCGCGCTGATCATCGCCCATATCTATATTGGCACTTTGGGCATGGAGGGCGGCTTCGACGCCATGAGCAATGGCGAAGTCGATCTCAACTGGGCGAAGCAGCACCATTCGCTGTGGGTGGAACAGGAACTTGGCCAAGGGCGCAATGCCGCGCCGCCGGCCGGCGCGACGACGACGCCGGCGACTTAATCCAACGGAGCCCCGACCATGCGCGCTTTTTTGCTGGCGTGTCTCGCAGTGCTCGTCATCGGCGCTGCCGGATATTGTGCACTCGACGCCCTGCAACAGCCGTCGGGGGAAGCCTTCGCGACGGATAGCGCACGCATCGATCCGAGCTGGAGCTGGCGCACTGGATTGGCGGCGCCGTCGGGTTCGCAATGCCAGCCACGAAAGATTTGGCAGTGGTTTTTTGTGGATTTCCGTCGTCCGGCCGATGAACTGCCCGTTTGCTCGGATTCCCAATAGACCAAAATTCGTGATGACGGCCTTGAATTTCGCCGACTGGGCGCAGCGGGGCAACGCCCCAAGCGCGGCACTGAAACAGTGCGCAATTCGAGATGCGGCTGGACGCGGCAATGGCGGAAGGGGTGAGATTCGAACTCACGAGGGCCCTTGCGAGCCCTGCCGGTTTTCAAGACCGGTGCCTTAAACCACTCGGCCACCCTTCCGCAGCGGCTTGGAATTAGAACGAGCCCGGGAATAAAGCTACTGGCAACGCTACCCGCAAAGTTTGAAAAAGTTTTCCGCTGCGCTGGAGCCAGGGCAGGGTTGCAAGATGACGTTTCGCAAGGGTCCGTTCACTATCACAGCCGGCTTGTCCATTTCCGCCACAATCTGACCACGCTAGAATTCGATACATTTCCCTTAGGGACGGGGGACAATGCAGGGTCGGGTCAACTCGACAGTGCGACGGCTTGCGCCGCTTGGCGCCTGCGCCGTGCTTTGTCTGCTCGTCGCCAACTGCGCCAATCGTGGCGGAACCGACGCGCGTTACGGCGTGTCGCCGAGCGCGCGGCTGGTCGAGCCCGGCGAGCCGGTGCCCAAAGGCGGCGGCGTCTACCGCGTCGGCTCGCCCTATGTAGTCGGCGGCCGAGTCTATGTCCCACAAGACGACCCGAATTATAACGCAGTGGGGTTGGCCTCCTGGTATGGCGAGGACTTCCATGGCCGCGCCACCGCCAACGGCGAGATCTTTGACGACAACTCCATATCCGCCGCGCACCCGACGCTGCCCTTGCCGAGCTATGTGCGGGTGACCAACCTGAGCAACGGCCGTTCGCTGATCGTGCGGGTTAACGACCGCGGCCCCTATCGTGGCAATCGCATCATCGACGTTTCGATGCGAGCCGCGCATCTTCTTGGCTTCACCAATCGCGGCCTCGCCTGGGTGCGCGTCCAGTATGTCGGGCGCGCGCCGATGGAGGGATCGGACGACCGCGTGCTGGCGTCGACGCTGCGGGACAACGCCCCGGCGCCGGCGCCGTGGGACGTGCGGCTTGCCGCGACGCCGCTGCTGCCGGCCTTCCCCAGTCAGCCGCTGCCGGTTCGCAATGAACGGCTCGCCAGCGCCATATCCACCGCCACCGTCAGCGACGCGTCATATTCTCCCGGCCCGACGCAGGCGATGTCGTTTGCCGAGCCGCCGGACGGCGCCAATGGCACCGACCAATTCCTCAATGGGCGCGGGCTTTATTGATCTGAGCTTCGATTCTAGTTGAAGTCCCGCCGCGGCATTTTCACATCGCCCAATCCTGGGCTTGCGCGCACCCTATTCGGCGCGGGATACAATGGCGCGCGAGTGAGTTGGAGGCGGTTTTGCCGAGGATGCATCGGCCGGCACGGCTGGGGAGGGGACTTCGCTTTCTTGTGGCTGCGGTGTTGCTCGGTACCGTCGGCCTTGGCTTTGTCATGGCGTCCGCGCGCGCCGCTCCCGCCGGCACCGCGAAGCCCGAAGGCGGTTTCCAAACCGGCGTCGCCACCGCGATCCTGCTCGATCCCGAGAGCGACAGCATATTGTACGAGAAAAACGCCGATCAGCCCGTCGAGCCGGCGAGCCTCGCCAAGCTGATGACGCTCGAATATCTGTTCAACGAAATCAAGCACGGCCGCGTCAAGCTCGACGACACTTACACCGTCAGCGAGAACGCCTGGCGTAAAGGCGGGGCGCCGTCGCACGGCTCAACCATGTTCGCTGCGATTCACAGCCAGGTCAAAGTGTCGGACCTGCTCCAAGGCATCATCGTCGATTCCGCCAACGATGCCTGCATCGCGCTCGCCGAAGCGCTCGCCGGCAATGAGACCGCTTTCGGCCAGATGCTGACCAAACGGGCTCGCGAGATCGGGCTGCAGAATTCGACCTTCACCAACGCGACCGGCCTGTCAGATCCCAATATGCGCGTCACCGCGCGCGACATGGCCGAGCTGGCGCGCCACATCATCCAGGCCTATCCCGACCTCTATTCATTGTTCGGGCAGCGCGATTTCACCTGGGACAATATCCACCAGCTGAACCGCAATCCGCTTTTGGCCATGGGTATCGGCGCCGACGGACTGAAAACCGGCGAGACCAAGGAAGCTGGATTTAATCTCGTCGGCTCGGCGGTTGTGGACAATTTCCGGCTGATCGTTGTGATTACGGGAGCAAAGACGGACAAAGAGCGCGCCGACGAGGCGCGCAAATTGCTGGATTTGGGCTTTCACGGTTTCAAGTCCCGGGTCTTGTTTGCGGAAGGCCAGACCGTCGGCGAGGCCAAAGTATTCGGCGGCGACCGCAGCTACGTTCCCTTGCTCGGTCCCGGCCTTATCAAAGTGATGCTGCCGCGCGACAATGCCGAGCGGCTCAATGCCCGCATCGTCTATACCGGTCCGGTGCCGGCCCCGATCGTCAAAGGCCAGACCATCGGTGAGCTTAAGGTATGGCGCGGCGACGATCTCGCGCTCGATGTGCCGCTGCAGGCCGCCGATGAGGTCGGCAAAGGCAGCATGATTCAGCGCGCCATGGACGGCGCGACCGAGCTTATCATCGGCCTGCTGCGGGCTGGCGTCGCCAAGCTGTGAGCCGGCGGGTGCGCGGGCGGCCGAAGCCGCTTATATTGCGGTCACCGCACGTCAGTCATCTCCATGTGACACATACGAAAAACGACGTAAGCCATTGAAAGCAATCTTTTATTCTTAAAAGTTCCGATGCGGCCTCGGTTGCGGCTGCAAGGGTTTTGGCAATGCGAGGCAAGTTCATCACGTTCGAGGGCGGGGAGGGCACCGGCAAGTCGACGCAAGCCGCGATGCTGGCGCTGCGCCTGGAAGCGCTCGGGCTTGCCGTCCATTTGACCCGCGAGCCGGGCGGCTCGCCGGGCGCCGAAATCATCCGCCACGTATTGCTCTCAGGGGCCGCCAAGCCGTTCGGACCGGAGGTCGAGGCGATGCTATTCGCTGCTGCCCGTGACGATCATGTGCAATGTACCATCCTGCCGGCGCTCAATGCCGGCAAATGGGTGATTTGCGACCGCTTTGCCGATTCCACGCGCGTTTATCAGGGCATCCTGGGCCAAGTCGATCAACGGCTCATCAAGAGCCTGGAGCGGGTTTCGATCGGCGATCTGGCGGCTGACCTCACTTTGGTCCTCGACGTGCCGGTCGAACTGGGATTGGAGCGGGTCAAGCTGCGCCGCGGCGAAGCCAAGCCCGACCGCTTCGAGGCCGAGAACGTTGAATTTCATCAAAAGCTGCGCCAGGCCTATCTGGCGATCGCGGCCGAGGAGCCGAAGCGCTGCGTCGTCATCGACGCCAGCGGAGCCAAAGAAGCGGTGGCAAGGAAAATTTGGAATGCGGTCGGCTCAAGGCTCGATCCCATGACCTTTCCGGTCAACAGCGAACGCCGGCGCAGCGAAGTTGGCGCGTCGTGAGCCCGCGCGGAACCGACGAAGACGACGACATCGAACAGGCCCCGCACCCGCGCGCGACCACCGTGCTGTTCGGCCAGGCGCCGGGGGAAGCAGCCTTGCTGGCCGCTTATCGTTCCGGCCGCGTGCCGCACGCGTTCCTGATCGCCGGTCCGCAGGGCATCGGTAAAGCGACCCTGGCCTACCGCATGGCGCGTTTCGTGCTCGCCCATCCCGATCCGGCGGCGCCCGATCTGGCGGCTGCGACGTCGCTGTTCGTCGATGCCAAACATCCGGTAGCGCGGCGGATCGCCGCCCAGGCGCAGCCCGATCTCCTGGTGATCGAGCGCACGCTCAACGACAAAGGCGTGTTGCACAAGCAGATTGCGGTCGAGGACATCCGCCGCACGGTGACGTTTTTCGGCTCGACCGCAGGCGAGGGCGGTTGGCGCATCGCGATCGTCGATGCGGTGGACGAATTGAACCGCTCCGGCGCCAATGCGCTGCTCAAGGTGTTGGAGGAGCCGCCGCAGCGCGCGCTGTTGCTCCTGGTCAGCCATTCCGCCGCGCGGGTGCCGGCGACGCTGCGCTCGCGCTGCCGCATCCTGACCCTGCGGCCGCTTGCGCAAGCCGACGTCACGGCGGCGGTCGCCGCCGCGACCGGCTTCGCGGCGGACGATCCCGATATTGCCGCGGCCGCCGCTGCGGCGGACGGTTCGGTGGCGCGCGCTTTGGCCTTCCTCGACGAAGGCGCATTGGCGTTGCGCCAGCAGGCGCTCGATCTCCTTGACCGGCTGCCGGCGCTGGACGCCAAGGCGCTGCATGCGCTTGGCGAAGCGCTGGCCGGTACCGACCCGGAGCCGCTCGCCGCCTTTGTCGATACCGTCAATGCCTGGCTGGCGCAGCGCCTCTACCGCGAGCAGAACGCGCTGGTCCGGGCCCATCGTCTCGCCGACGCCTCCGCGAGCATCAATCGCGCGGCGCGCGACGCAGAAATCTACAATTTGGAGCGAAAGCCGCTGGTTTTCAGTGTTTTCGGCTTGCTTGCCGAGGCCACGCGCGGTTGATACCAACGCGACATGTCTGCGAAACAAGATTTGCCCAGCAAGCCCTATTACATCACCACCGCGATTGCCTATCCGAACGGCGCGCCGCATATCGGCCATGCCTATGAGGCGATCGCCACCGACGCCATCGCCCGCTTTGCCCGGCTCGACGGCCGCGACGTGTACTTTCTGACCGGCACCGACGAGCACGGCATCAAAATGCTGCAGACGGCGGCCAAGGAAAATCTGACGCCGCGGCAGCTCGTCGAGCGCAACGTGCCGCGCTTCCAGGCCATGGTGAAAAAATTCGAGTGCTCGAACGACGATTTCATCCGCACCACCGAGCCGCGTCATTTTGCTTCCTCGATCGCGATCTGGGAGCGCATGCAGGCCAACGGCGATATCTATCTCGATAAATATTCCGGCTGGTATTCGGTGCGCGACGAAGCCTATTACGACGAGAGCGAAACCCGCCTCGACGACAACGGAACGCGGCTCGGCCCGCACGGCACGCCGGTCGAATGGGTGGAGGAGGAGAGCTACTTTTTCAAGCTCTCCAAATACGCCGAGCCGCTGCTCAAGCTTTATAGCGAGGTGCCGGATTTCGTGCTGCCGAAGGAGCGCATGAACGAGGTCGCGAGCTTCGTGCGCGGCGGCCTGCAGGATCTGTCGCTGTCGCGCACCACCTTCGACTGGGGCATCAAGGTGCCCGGCAACGACAAGCACATCATGTATGTGTGGGTCGATGCGCTGACCAATTACATCACCGCGCTCGGCTTTCCCGACACCGACAGCGAAAAATTCAAAAAATACTGGCCGGCCGATCTGCACGTCATCGGCAAGGACATCGTGCGCTTCCACGCCGTGTACTGGCCGGCATTTCTGATGTCGGCGGGGATCGCGGTGCCGCGGCGGATTTTCTCGCACGGGTTCCTGTTCAACCGCGGCGAGAAAATGTCGAAATCGGTGGGCAATGTCATCGACCCGTTCGCGCTGGCGGACGCCTATGGCGTCGATCCGTTGCGCTATTTCCTCCTTCGCGAAGTGCCGTTCGGCCAGGATGGCAATTACAGCCACGAGGCCATCGTCAATCGCATCAATGCCGATCTCGCCAACGATCTCGGCAATCTGGCGCAGCGCTCGTTGTCCATGGTGGCGCGCGGGCTCGGCGGCGTGCTGCCGCAGCCGGGCGCATTGTCGGCCAACGATCAGGCGATTTTGGGCGCCGCCGACGCCTTGATCGGCAAGGCGCGCCAGGCGATGGCGACGCAACAGCTGCATCAGGTGCTCAATACAGCCTGGGCCGTGGTCGCGGATGCCAACCGCTATTTTGCCGGCGAAGCGCCGTGGGCGCTAGCCAAGACCGATCCGCCGCGGCAAGGCACCGTGCTCTACGTGACCGCGGAAGTTTTGCGCCAGATTGCGATTTTGGCGTTGCCATTTATGCCGGGTTCAGCCGCAAAGCTGCTCGATCTTTTGGCGGTTCCGGCAGACGAGCGCACGTTCGCGTTTCTCGGCGGCAAGCAGCGCATCGCGGCGGGGGCGAAGCTTCCAGCGCCGGCGGCCGTTTTCCCGCGTTATGTCGAGCCCGAAAAGCAGGCGGCGCAATAGAAACGACGACATGCTCATCGACAGCCATTGCCATCTCGATTTTCCGGATTTTGCCGCGGAGCTCGACGCCGTGGTCGGGCGCGCCCGCGCCGCCGGCATTGTGCGCATGATCAGCATTTCGACGCGTGTCGCACGGCAGCCCGACCTACTTGCCATCGCCGAGCGGTTTCCCGACGTCTATTGCTCGGTCGGCACGCATCCGCATTATGCGCATGAAGAGCCGGACGTGAGTGCCGCCGATCTCGTCGCGCATACGCGGTCGGCGAAAGTCGTGGCGCTCGGCGAGGCGGGCCTCGACTATCACTACGACAACGCGCCGCGCCAGGCGCAGGAGCGCGGCTTTCGCACCCATATCGCGGCGGCGCGCGAGACCGGATTGCCGCTCGTCATCCATTCACGCGAGGCCGACGACGACACCGCGCGCATTCTCGAAGAGGAGAGCGGGAAGGGCGCCTTCCCGGCCGTATTGCACTGCTATACCGGCGGTCCCGATCTCGCCCGGCGCGCGATTGCGCTTGGGCATTTCGTCTCCTTTACCGGCATTTTGACGTTCAAGAATTCGGCGGCGCTGCGGGCGATCGCGGCGGAGCTGCCGGCCGATCGCATCCTGGTCGAGACCGACGCGCCCTATCTCGCGCCCGGCAAATTTCGCGGCAAGCGCAATGAGCCCGCCTATGTGGTCGAAACCGCGAAAGTCTTAGCCGAGACGCGCGGCGTCTCGTTCGAGGAAATCGCCAAGCAAACGACCGCGAATTTCTTTCGCTTGTTCGGCAAAGTGCCGCGCCCACTCAACGCAGACCTGTCCATGCAGTCAGCGCAAACGAAATCTCCGGCCGCGTGAATCCGCAAATGACGCTGAAATTCACCATTCTCGGCTGCGGCTCTTCCGGCGGCGTGCCGCGGCCGGCTCTGGGCTGGGGCGATTGCGATCCCGAAAATCCGAAGAACCGGCGCCGCCGCACCTCGCTGTTGGTCGAGCGGAGGCCCCCACGCGACCCTCCCGCGCATGCGGGGGAGGAAAGAAAGGGGGTCACCCGGGTCCTGGTCGACACCTCGCCCGATTTGCGCGAGCAGATGCTCGATGCCGACGTCGATTGGCTCGACGGCGTGCTCTACACCCACGAGCATGCCGATCACACCCACGGCATCGACGATCTGCGCGCTTTCTTCCTCAAACGGCACCGGCGCGTCGACGTCTATCTCGACGAACCGACCGCAACGTCGCTGCACGCCAAATTCGGCTATTGCTTCCAATCGCCCCCCGGCAGCGACTATCCGCCGATCGTGACCGAGCACCGGCTTGCAGCCGGCGCGCCGGTGACCGTCGCCGGGGAGGGCGGGCCGATCGAGGCGCTGCCCATCCTGCAAGAGCATGGCGATATTTCTTCGCTCGGCTTCCGCTTCGGCAAACTCGCCTATTCCGCCGACCTCAGCGGCCTACCGCCGGAAAGCGTCGCCGCCTTGACCGGCCTCGATGTCTGGATTGTCGATGCGCTGCGCTACCGGCCGCACCCGAGCCATTTCTCGCTGGACGACGCGCTCGCCTGGATCGAGCGCCTAAAACCGCGCCGCGCCATCCTGACCAATCTGCACGCCGATCTCGATTACGAAGTGTTGCGCAGCAGGCTGCCGGTGCAGGTGGTGCCGGCGTTCGACGGGATGACGTTTGCGGTTTCAGAAAGCCCGTAAAACCGAGTAAACCGAATCATATTCCATAATATGTCTTATGCGAATGACACATTAAGAAGCCAGATTGAAAATTTGAATTAAATCCCTGCTCCCTCTCACCAAATGCCCGGCAGAAGCCGCCAGCGGACGCGTTCGGCGTACGCCCGATAACCAGAAAGCTCGGCCTGAAGAATGCGGTCTTCGGTCACCGCGCGATGAAGCAGGAACGGCATGCTGGTGATCACCAGGAACGCCGCCGCGAGCCATGACCCGAGGGCCATGCCGCTGGCCACCACGATGACAATGCCTGCGGCATAGCCGGGGTGCCGGATGACGGCGTAAGGGCCAGCCACAATGACGTGCTGGCCGCGGTCGGTCTGAATGCGGATCACGGAGGAGAAAAATCGATTCACGGCCATCGCCCACAGACATAGCGCGTAGCCGGCGGCCACCGTGACGAGGCCTCCGGCTTGCAGCCAAGCCGGCACGTCATCGCTCCAATGGAAGCGGCCGCGGTCGAGCCCGGCAATGACCCAATGCACAAGCAATACGGCCGCGAAGAGACGTAAGCCCAACGGCGGTCTTTTCCCGCCCGGGCGCATGCGCTCGCGCGCCAGATCGGGGTCGAGCCAGAGCAACGAGGCCACGAAGACGGCCGCGAAAATCCCGAGATAGACCCAGAAGGCCGCGATCGCGATCGTGCCGGCGGACACAAACAGCGCCGCGGCCGCCAGAGTGAAGAAAACGGCCGACTGGATGTAAGCCGAAACAGGCATCGCCGGGTCTCGCGCAAGGTCAGGCATGGAACCAACGTCGGCATCCTTGGGTTAACTTGCAACGCCGCTCCGGGCTCTTCGCCAGACGCGAGTCCGGGCGGCGGCACGCTTTCCCATTCCCGCCCATATTGCGAGGTGATGTCATGAACACGAAGATCCGAGCCCTTGATACGCGCCGCAGGGTCGCCTCCCCCCTCGATACGCCGACCGACCTTGCCGCCGACGCGGTGAGCGAGATTTCGGCCAAGCTCAATGAGATCCTGGCCACCACCTTCGCGCTTTATCTGAAGACCAAAAACTTTCATTGGCATGTCAGCGGCCCGCACTTTCGCGATTACCACTTGCTGCTCGACGAACAGAGCGAGCAGATTTTCGCCTCTACCGACGAGATCGCCGAACGCGTGCGCAAGATCGGCGGCACCACGCTGCGTTCGATCGGGCAGGTTGCCAAGTTGCAGGGCATCGAGGACAACGACGAGTCTTATGTGGCGCCGACCGACATGTTGCGCGAGCTGATGAACGACAACAAGAAGGTCGCCGAGTCCATGCGTGAGTGCCACAAGCTTTGTGACGACCACGACGACGTTGCCACCGCGAGCCTTTTGGAAAACTTCATCGACCAGGCCGAACGCCGGACTTGGTTCCTGTTCGAGGCAAGCCGCACGGCGCCGAAGTAGTCGCACGAGCCGGTCGCGGCCGTTAATCCGGTCTGTTAGGGTCTGCGCGAAAGCGCAATCGATTCAACCGGATCGATTGCGCTTTCGTATTCTCGTGGGGCATGATCTTTTCGGAAAACCGGATTCCACTTTTCCGGATCATGCCCTGCACGAGACCCCAACAGGATTCTGCAATGATTCCGTCCCGCGACATTGGCCGCCTCCTCGACATCATGGCGGCGTTACGCACGCCCAAGACCGGCTGTCCATGGGATTTGGCGCAGAATTTTTCGACCATCGCTCCCTATACGCTGGAAGAGGCCTATGAGGTCGCCGACGCGATTGCACGGCGCGACCTTGCCGATCTGCGCGAAGAGCTGGGCGATCTTCTGCTCCAGGTCGTCTTCCACGCCCGCATGGCGCAGGAACAAAGCGCCTTCGATTTCGGCGACGTCGTGCAGAGCGTCACCGAGAAGCTCATCCGCCGCCATCCGCATGTGTTCGGTGCCGAGCGTCAGCACACGCCACAGGCCGTCGAGGGCCTGTGGGAGCGCATCAAGGCCGAGGAGAAAGCCGCCCGCAATGGCGACGTCGGCGGTGAAGGCGCGCTTGACGGCGTTCCGGTGGCGCTCCCTGCCCTCACCCGTGCGCTGAAGTTGCAGGCCAAGGCCAGCAAGGTCGGTTTCGACTGGAACGATCCGCGGGCGGTGTTGCGCAAAATCCGCGAGGAAGCCGATGAGATCGAAGCCGAGCTCGATCGGGCCGAGGTCGATGCCGCAGCGGCCGAAGTCGGCGATCTTCTCTTCGCTGCCGTCAATCTGGCGCGTCACTTGCGTGCCGACCCGGAAGCCGTGTTGCGGCAAACCAACCGCAAATTCGAGCGCCGTTTCGCGGCCATCGAGCGCGCGCTTGCCGCGCGGGGAAAATCGCCGGCCGAGACCACGCTCGCCGAAATGGATGCGCTATGGAATGAGGCCAAAGCGGCGGAGTGACTCCCTCTCCCCGCTTGCGGGGAGAGGGCTGGGGTGAGAGGGTCTATCCGCCGGGCTCCGAGTCACAGGATCGTTTGAACGGCATCGCTCCATCCAAAAAACTCAGAATCGCGGAGAGGCCCCCTCACCCTCGTTGCCCCCGATCAAGTCGGGGGTCACTCGACCTCTCCCCGCGCAGCGGGGAGAGGTGAGGAAGCAAACCGCGCCCTCACCGCATCCGCCTTCTCCGGCGTGACACGCACGGTCACGGCGGCGCGGCCGTTGGCGTCGAAAGTCTTGGCGATGACTTCGGTGTGGCGGTGCAGCCAGCTCATGCCGGCGCCGTCGGCGGGATCAAGCTCGAGTTCGAGGACGACGCGGCCGGCGGCAAGCCGCGTCTCGATTGCCGCCGCGAGCGCATCGATCCCCGCCCCGGTCACCGCCGAAACCAGCACCGGCCGTTCACCGTGCGGCCGGCGCTCGGCGATGTTTTGCAGCCGCGCGCGCTCGGCCGCGTCGAGCCGGTCGATCTTGTTCCACACCTCAATCAGCGAGCGCTTGTGCCCGGTGTCCTGATGCGGATCGATGCCAAGCTCCCGCAGAATTTTTTCGACGTCGTGCAATTGCGCTTCGGCGTCTTCATGGGACACGTCGCGTACGTGCAGGATCGCGTCGGCCTCCACCACTTCCTCGAGCGTGGCGCGGAACGCCGCGATCAGCATGGTCGGCAGGTCGGAGATGAAGCCGACGGTGTCGGAGAGGATGATGCGCGCGCCATGCGGCAGCGCGACGCCGCGCAGCGTCGGATCGAGCGTGGCGAACAGCATGTCGGCGGACAGCACGCTGGCGGCCGTCATGCGGTTGAACAGTGTCGATTTACCGGCATTGGTGTAGCCGACGAGCGCGACGATCGGATAAGGGACGCGGCGCCTGCTCTCGCGATGCAGCGCGCGCGTGCGCTTGACCTTGGCGAGCTCGCCGTCGATCTTGGCGAGGCGCTCTTCGATGATGCGGCGGTCGGCTTCGAGCTGCGTCTCGCCCGGCCCGCCGAGGAAGCCGAAGCCGCCGCGCTGCCGCTCGAGATGGGTCCAGGTTCGCACCAGCCTGCCCTTCTGATAGGTCAGGTGGGCATGCTCGACCTGCAGCGCGCCTTCGCGCGTGCGCGCCCGCCGTCCGAAAATTTCGAGAATGAGACTGGTGCGGTCGAGCACCTTGGCGTTCCAGGCCTTTTCGAGATTGCGCTGCTGTACCGGCGTCAACGCGCAGTCCATCACCACGATGCCGGCTTCAAAACTTTTGACGAGGCCGGCGATTTCCTCGACCTTGCCTTTGCTGAGATAGGTCGCCGGATGCAGTGCGCGAAGCAGCACGACGCCGGATTGCTCGACGGTGAGGTCGATGGCGCGCGCCAGCCCGACCGCTTCGTCGAGCTTGGCCGCGGCCGAGCGATCGGCCGCAACGGCGCGAGCCTCGGCGCGCCGCAGCACCGGCTCGATGACCAGCGCGCGGCCGGTCGCCGAGCGGCCGTCCGGTGAGCCGCCTCCACCCTTCCCTGCCCCGCTTGCGGGGGAGGATAAGGAGGGGGTGCGCGTGTCGCGGCGGCGCGGCTCCAATAAACTCTATTCCCCAGCCGGCGGTTCTTCAGCGCCTTCGAAGAGCTGGACCGGATGCCCCGGCATGATGGTCGAAATGGCGTGCTTGTAGACGAGCTGCGAATGCCCATCGCGACGCAGCAGCACGCAGAAATTATCGAACCAGGTCACCACGCCCTGCAGCTTAACGCCGTTCACCAGAAAGATGGTGAGCGGAATTTTGTTTTTGCGGACGTGATTGAGGAAGGTGTCTTGCAGGTTTTGTGCGCGGTCGGCTGCCATGGCCGTTGTTCCGTTCTTTGTACCGCGGGCCCCTACCCCGCGGGTCGTTTCTTAGTGCCTTCTCTTATCGTTACTGTTTGCCGTCACTTTTTTCCTTTTTTCCTTTAGGCCTGGTTCGGCGGACTCGGCCGGATCGGCCCGAAGGATCGACCATTAGAGGGCGCGGCGCCGGACGATGCAAGCCCAAGTTGGGAGCAGGTTGACGGCAAGTCGGGAACGGCCAGGAATGGAACCGGCCCGCTAGCTTGCTTCCGCAAATCGGTGAAACGCGCGCCGCAGCGCGACGGCGATCGGGCCCGGCTTGCCATCCCCGATGCGGTGCCCGTCGATACTGACCACCGGCATCACGATCTGGCTCGCCGAGGTCTCGAAGGCCTCGCGCGCGGCATAGGCTTCTTTCAGCGAGAACCCGCGCTCCTCCACGGTCAGGCCTTGCGCCTTGATGACGTCTAAGGTGACGGTGCGGGTAATGCCGCGCAGGATGGCGTGATCGGCATGTCGCGTGACCAGCGCGCCAGCGGGCGTCACGATCCAGGCATTGGCGGAGGCGGCTTCGGTGACTTTGCCGTCTTTATCGACGAACCAGGCGTCGCGCGCGCCGCGGTCGATGGCGGCCTGCCGCGCCAGTACATTCGGCAGAAGCCCGACGGTCTTGATGTCGACGCGGCCCCAGCGATTGTCGGGCACGCTGACGACCGCGATGCCCTTTTGCGCGAACGCCTCATTGCGCGCCATATTGAGCGGGCGTGCCGTGGCGACAATTGTCGGCGCCACCTCCGGCGACGGAAAGGCGAGGTCACGCCGGGCCACGCCGCGGCTGATCTGCAAATAGACGATGCCGTAGCCGATCCTGTTTCTCGCCACCACCTCGCGCAAGATCACGCCGAGCGCGGCGGGCGACATCGGCATGCGCATGCGCAACTCGCCGAGCGAGCGGGCCAACCGCGCCACATGGCGGCGCTCGTCGATGAGGCGGCCGCCCCTTACCTCGCAGACCTCGTAGGCGCCGTCGGCAAATTGATAGCCGCGATCCTCGACATGGACCTTGGCGTCGCGGAACGGGAGGTAGCGGCCGTTGACGTAAGCGATGCGGGACATTTTTGACTTCACCCTACCCCGCCGTCGTTTCGCTGCGCGGGCGGCGGACCGCAGGTCAATCGATCCCCAGCGCCTTCAATTTGCGATGCAAAGCCGAGCGCTCCATGCCGACGAATTCGGCGGTGCGCGAAATGTTGTTGCCGAAACGATTGATCTGCGCCAGCAAATATTCGCGCTCGAACACTTCGCGCGCCTCGCGCAGCGCGAGACTCATCAAATGCTCGCCGCCATTGCCGTTCGGCATGTTCGGAATCATCGCGCCGACGTCCTGCGGCAGCATCGACGCGGTAATGACCGCCGCCGGATCGCCGCCGGCGAGAATCATCAGCCGCTCGACGTTGTTGCGCAATTGCCGCACATTGCCAGGCCAGTCGTGCGTTTGCAGCACGGCGAGCGCATCGGCGCCGATATTGCGCTTGGGCAGTCCCGTCGTTTGTGAAATCTGGTTCATGAAATATTCGACCAGCTCCGGAATGTCCTCGCGCCGTTCGGCAAGCCCCGGAACGCGGATCGGCACCACGGACAGCCGGTGGTAAAGATCCTCGCGGAACTTTCCCGCCACGATGTCGGCCTCGATATTGCGACTGGTCGACGAGACGATGCGCACATCGACGGTGACCTTGGTGCTGCCGCCGACGCGCTGGAAGGTCTGGTCGACTAAGACGCGCAAGATCTTGTTCTGCGTCTCGCGCGGCATGTCGGCGATTTCGTCGATGAATAAGGTGCCGCCATGCGCCTCTTCCAGCGCGCCGACTTTGCGGTTGGTTGCGCCATTGCCGCCCTCGACCCCGAACAGCTCTATCTCCATGTGTTCCGGCGTGATGGCGGCGGCGTTGATCACCACGAACGGGCCGTTCACTCGGGCCGAATGAACGTGAATGGTCCGCGCGGTGAGCTCCTTGCCGCTGCCGGACGGTCCGACGACGAGGATGCGGCTGTTGGTCGGCGCGACCTTCTCGATGGTCTGGCGCAGTTGATTCGCGGCGGGCGAGTGACCGACCAAGGTCGCCGCCAGCGGCGCAAGTTGCTTGAGCTCGCGCACTTCGCGTTTGAGTCGCGAATTTTCCAGGGCCCGCTCCGCGACCAGCAGAAGCCGGTCGGCCTTGAACGGCTTTTCGATGAAATCGTAGGCGCCGCGCTTGATCGCCGAAACCGCAGTCTCGATATTGCCGTGTCCAGAAATCATCACGATCGGCAGTTCGGGATGCTCCTGCTTGAGGCCGTCGAGCAATTGCAGGCCATCGAGCCGGCTGCCTTGCAGCCAAATGTCGAGAAACACCAGATTGGGACGGCGCGCGACGACCGCGCCAAGCGCCTCGTCGCTGTCACGCGCGGTGCGGGTGCCGTGCCCTTCATCCTGCAGGATGCCCGCGACCAGTTCGCGGATATCGGCTTCGTCGTCGACGATCAGGATATCGGATGCCATGATCTGCCGCCCTATCCTGTAGAGTTACTCTGCTGCCGCGCGCGCTTCGACTGCCGATTCAGTTACGGTCGCCGTCACCGGCTCCGCGCTGAAGCGCAATTGCATCCAGGCACCGCGTACGCCTGGAATTTTCTCAGAAGCATCGCGCAGTTCGAGCTTGCCGCCGTGCTCTTCGAGAATGCGTCCGACAATGGCGAGTCCGAGACCGGTGCCCTTCTCCCGGGTCGTCACGTAAGGTTCAAGCAGACGCGACCGGTTCTCCTTCGGCAGTCCAATGCCGTTGTCGACCACGTCGATCACAACGTCGTTCCCGTCGCGTCGGACGCTTACCGTGATACGGCCGCGACCGAGCTCCGCCGCCGGCACCGCACCGATCGCCTCTGTGGCGTTCTTGACGATATTGGTCAGCGCTTGCGAAATCAGCCGCCGATCGAAGCGCGCGGTCATGGTTTCGGCAGGCAATTCGACCTCGAAATCGATGTCGGGATGCGCGACGCGCAGCAGGAACACTACCTGGCGCACTGTATCGGCGACGTCATCGTCGGCGGCGACGGCTTTGGGCATGCGGGCGAACCGCGAAAACTCGTCGACCATGCGTTTGATATCGTCGACCTGGCGCACGATCGTTTCCGTGCACTGCTCGAACACGGCCGGATCCTCGGTAATCGACTTGCCGTATTTGCGGCGAAGCCGCTCGGCCGAAAGCTGGATCGGCGTGAGCGGGTTCTTGATCTCGTGCGCGATGCGGCGCGCGATGTCGGCCCAGGCCGAGGAGCGCTGCGCCAGCACCAGCTCGGTGATATCGTCGATGGTGATGACGTAGCCGTGCTCGGATTCGCTCGACTGCTCGCTGGTCACGCGCACCGAATAGTTTCGCTCCTGGCCGTCGCGTGTAAGCGTAATCTGACGCTGGACCAGGCGTTGATTGCCTCCTTGCGCGGCATCAAAAATCTCGGCGAGTTCGGGTGCGATCTCCGCAAGCGGCCGGCCGAGGACGTCGCTCTCGATGCGTCCAATCAGCCGCTCGGCCGAGCGATTGAGAATGGAAATCCGGCCGTCGGCGTTGACGCCGACAACGCCGGCGCTGGCCCCGGCAAGCACGGCCTCGGTGAATCGCCGCCGGCTATCGATGAGATCGCGGGCGCGAACGATGTCGTCATGCTGCGTGCGCAGCTCCTGCGTCATCTTGTTGAAGGTCTCGCCCAGTTGAGCGAGATCGCCCTCCGAGCGGTGCACCGGTACCTGAATGTGGAGATTGCCGGTCGAGACCACGTTGGCGGCGCCGATCAGACGGCGGATGGGTGCCACCAGCCGGTTGGCGAAATCCAGTCCTATCCATGCGGAAGACAGCAGAACGATCAGCGCAATAACGGCAAACATCAGCGCAAACGCGATCTGGATGCCGAGCCGCCGCTCTTCGAGATTGGCATATTCGCCGACGCTCTCCTGGGTATTGCGCAATTGCTGCACGACTCGCGGATCAAGCAGCCGGGCGACATAAAGATACAGGTTGTCGTAACCGTTCAACCTGACGACGGAAGCAACATTGTCGCCTTCCGGAATGAACGCGACCTGAGGCTCGGTTTCGCTGGTCTGGGCGAGCAGTTGCGCCGATGGCTGCACGAATCTCTTGTCCATCGTGATGGTGGCAGGCTCTAAAATCGAGCCATCGGACTTAAGAATGAGCGCCACCGAGAGATTGCGCCCATTGGTTTGGGCGGCGAGCAACTTGCGAAATTGATCGCGGTCCTGATCGAAGACAGGCTTCGCCCGGCCGAGGTCGTACGCCATCGCCAAATCCTCGCTGCGGACGTCGGCGGCGTGTTCGGTCACATAGGCGTTGGCCACGATCAGCGACTGCTCGATCATGGCGCGCGTGCGCGTCGAAAAGAAACGGTCGAGTCCGCGATCGAGCGTCGTCGAGGCAACGACGGACACGAGTACGGTTGGAACCGCGGCAATGACTGCAAACAGGCTGACGATCTGAATGTGCAGCCGCGAGCCGGCCCGGCCGCGGCGGCGAGCCTGAACGACAACCCAGACTTCGCGCCCGATGATGGCGAGCAGGAGAAGCCCGGTGACCGCATTGCCGAGAAGCAGGTTGACGACCACCTGGTGGACCGGCGCGATGGGGGTCAAACCCGCGAGCACCAGGAACGTGGCGGTCGCCGAAAGAAGTGCAATGCCAACGGCAATCGCACCGATGAGACGCGAGGCCACCGGCATTGGCGCGGTGGGCCCCGGATCGAGCGGGACGACCGTTGCTGGCGCGATAGCCGCCGCAGTGCGCGGGGCGACCTGATCGACAGTCGTCATTTGGGCTTCCCTGAGCCTTCCAACCACTGGATGTAAAAGGAGAATCTATCGGCGGATGGAATCCAGTCACCCGCCCCCGAGTGATGCTTTTATACAACAATGTTGCCCGATTGCGACAATTACTAGGCGGTCTCTGTCAGGCTATAAGGCTGTCAGGCCGCCATCCTTGCTGGCAAAACCATACCGTGCGAACGGCCAGGTTAGGGAGGGGTACTCAAGCGCCCCTTATCCGCCGCTGGTGCGATAGACCTGAATATCTAGATCGCGGATTTTCTTCCGCAGTGTGTTGCGATTGACGCCGAGCAGGTCGGCGGCGCGGATCTGATTGCCGCGGGTGGCCGTCAGCGCTGCCGACAAGAGCGGGCCTTCGACCTCCCGCAAGATGCGGTGATAGAGGCCCGGCGGCGGCAGACCTTCGTCGAAGCCGGAGAAATAGCGCGCAAGGTGGCGCTCGACAGCGCTGGAAAGGTTCTCATCGCCGCTTTTGCTCTCGCCCGGTGCCGCCAGCACCGGTTGCGAGAGTTCGGCATCGACCACGGCGGCCGCGATGGTTTCCTGCGGATAGAGCGCGGCGAGCCGGCGCGCCAGATTTTCCAGTTCGCGCACATTGCCCGGCCAGCGATGCCGTTTCAGCCGGTCGAGCGCCGCTTGATCGATCTGTTTCGGCGGTAATCCTTCGCGCTCGACCAGCGCGAAGAAGTGCCGGATGAGATCGGGAATGTCCTCGGTGCGTTCGCGCAGCGGCGGTAGCCGCAGCGGGACGACATTGAGCCGGAAGAACAGGTCCTCGCGGAACAGGCCCTGCTGGATGAGCTGGCGCAGGTCCTTGTTGGTCGCCGCGATGATGCGCACGTCGGCCTTGATCGGCGTGCGGCCGCCGACCGTGGTGTATTCGCCTTGCTGCAGCACGCGCAGCAGCCGGGTCTGCGCCTCCATCGGCATGTCGCCGATTTCGTCGAGGAACAGCGTGCCGCCTTCGGCTTGTTCGAAGCGGCCGGAGCTGCGCGTATTGGCGCCGGTGAAGGCGCCTTTCTCGTGGCCGAACAGTTCGGACTCGATCAGGTCGCGCGGGATCGCCGCCATGTTGATCGCGACGAACGGTCCGTTGCGGCGTTTGCCGTAATCGTGCAGCGCCCGCGCCACCAATTCCTTGCCGGTGCCGGACTCGCCCGAGATCATGACGGTCAAGTCGGTCTGCATCAGCCGGGCGAGCACGCGATAGATTTCCTGCATCGCCGGCGAACGGCCGACCAGCGGGATGGATTCGAAGTCCTCGACCTTGGCGGGCGGCCGCGCTTTCTCCTTCGGCTCTGACAGCGCGCGGCCGACAATCGCGATCAGCTCCTTGAGATCGAACGGTTTCGGCAGGTATTCGTAGGCGCCCCGCTCGGAGGCGCGAATGGCCGTCATGAACGTGTTCTGCGCGCTCATGACGATGATCGGCAAATCCGGCCGTGCCTTTTTGATGCGCGGCAACAGATCGAAGGCGCTCTCGTCGGGCAACAGCACGTCGGTGATGATGAGGTCGCCGTCGCCCTGGCTGATCCAGCGCCACAACGTGGCGGCGTTCCCGGTCGAGCGGACCTCGTAACCGGCGCGTGACAGCGCCTGATTGAGCACCGTCCGAATCGCCGCATCGTCGTCGGCGATGAGAATGCTTCCCGCGGGCATCAATGCTTCCCTTGTGGTTGAAGGACGCCGCCCGTCTCGGCGCCCTCTCCGCTGTGTGTCGCGGCGTATTTCGGCATGAGGATGCGGAAGGTGGTGTGTCGCGGCTGCGACTCGCATTCGATGATGCCGCCGTGGTCGCCGACGATCTTGGCGACCAGAGCGAGCCCCAAACCGGAGCCGGACGGCTTGGTCGTCACGAACGGATCGAACAAATGTGGCATCAGCTCGTCCGGCACGCCCGGCCCGTTGTCGCGCACGCAGAATTCGAGCGGCAGGGAAATACGCGCATTGGCTCCCGGCAGCGACAGCCGCACGCCGGGACGGAACGCCGTGGTCAGCGCGATCTCGCCGCCGGCGGCATTCTCCCCGATCGACTCGGCGGCGTTCTTGATGAGGTTCAAAAATACCTGAATGAGCTGATCGCGGTTCGCCAGCACCGGTGGCAACGACGGATCGTAATCCTCGATAAATTTGATGTGCCGGGCGAAGCCGGATTGCGCCAGCCGCTTCACGTGTTCGAGCACGACATGGATATTGATCGGCTCGCGCTCGATCGGGCGCTCGTCGGTGAAGACTTCCATGCGATCGACCAGTTTCACGATGCGATCGGCTTCGTCGCATATCAACCGCGTCAGCGTGCGGTCGTCGTCATTGGCCGATTGCTCTAAGAGTTGCGCCGCGCCGCGAATGCCGGACAACGGATTCTTGATCTCGTGAGCGAGCATGGCGGCGAGCGCGCTCACCGAACGGGCCGCACCGCGATGCGTAAGCTGGCGGTCCATCTTGTCGGCGATGGTGCGCTCCTGCAGCATTACCACCACGTAGTCGGTCTGTTCCGGCAGCGGGGCGACGTGCAGATCGACCAACCGGTCGCCGGGATTGCGCGGCGTGCCGAGATCGACCTTATATTCGTTGACGGCGGCGCCGCGCTTACGCACCTGCTCGACCAGCGTCAGCAAGGGACTGCCGAACGGCACGAGATCGCGCAGCAGATACCGCCGCAACAGCGGCGCCGAAACCTCAAAAAAGGATTCCGCGGCGACGTTGGCGTCGACCACTTTGCCGTCTGACCCCACCACGATGACGGGATGCGGCAGCGCGTTGAGCACCGCATCGGCGGCCGACGTCATTGGCAGCGGCTCGACGGCGCTCATGCCGCGTTCCTCCACGCCGCGGCCGATCCGCCTAACGCGTCGAACGCCTCACTCAGGCGGCATTGCACCGTCGCGGGATCGGTGGCGGTTAACACGCGGCTGCGATGGGCCTTGAGAACATGCATCGGCGCAAGCGCGGTTGCTGCGGCGGTATCAAGCGCCCAGCCCAGATGCTTGCGAGCATGGCGCAGCCCGATATCGACGCCGTGATGCGCGAGCATGTCGTGGTACAATACGCTGACGAACGCGAACTGGTCGTTGAGCGCCGGCGGCGCGGCGCGTTCCCCGGTTGCGAGATAACGGGCAAGCTGACCGGGAAACCATGGCCTGCCCTGAGCGCCGCGGCCGACCATCACGGCATCGGCGCCGGATGCCGCAAGAGCCAAGGCGGCGTCTTCGAAGCTTTCGACGTCGCCGTTGACGACGACCGGTATCGATACCCTGTCTTTGACCGCACGCACCGCCGCCCAGTCGGCGCGCCCGTTATAGAATTGACAGCGCGTGCGACCATGCACCGTGACAAGCGCTACGCCGGCTGCTTCGGCGCGCCGCGCCAATTCCGGCGCGTTGCGTGAACGGTCATCCCAGCCCAAGCGCATTTTCAGCGTGACCGGCACCTGAACCGCCTGCACTACCGCTTCGATCAAGGTGAGCGCATGGTCGAGATCGCGCATCAGCGCCGATCCGGATTGCCCGTTGGTGACGTGCTTGGCGGGACAGCCCATGTTGATGTCGATAATCGCTGCGCCGGTGCCCTGAGCGATACGCGCGCCTTCGGCCATCCAATGCGCCTCGCATCCGGCAAGCTGCACGATATGAGGTCCCGCGCCCTGACCCTTGACGCGGCGCACAGCGTCGCGTTTACCGGCGGCGAGTGCCGCACAAGCGGTCATTTCCGAGATGACAAGGCCCGCACCTAGCGCCTCGACTTGGCGTCGAAACGGCGCATCGGTGACCCCGGACATGGGTGCCAATAGGACCGGGTTCGGGATCCTCACGGAACCGATGGAGAACAAGCGCCCGCCTTTCAAGGGTCTCTGAGGGTCAGACAGCATATGCACACTAAATAGGCGTCATAGGACTGTTGCATAGAGTTTAGCCAAATCGGCGGGCAGTGCAAGTGCTGCACTGCAATATAAATAACCTGTGTAAATCCGCGATAGGCCGGAGCACGCCGGCCGTGGATTTGCGCCGTTTCTCCCCGGCATAGTGGCCATTCGCGGATCGCAGCGGCATGCGCTAAAGCCATCCCAGCGTGGGAGTAGACAAGTCATGACCGGTACCGTGGCCGCCATCGTCGTTGCCGCCGGACGCGGCGAGCGCGCCGGCGGCGCCATACCGAAGCAATATCGTGACATTGCCGGCGAGCCGATGATCCGTCCGACGTTGCGTGCGTTCCTCAAACACGCGCAGATCGGTCTCGTGCAGGCTGTGATCAATCCGAGTGACGAAAGCATTTATCGTGCGGCGACCGCCGGCCTGCAAAAACTGCCAGCGCCGGTTCCAGGAGGCGCAACGCGGCAAGCTTCGGTGCGCGCCGGGCTCGAAGCGTTGGCCTCAAGCGCGCCCGAACTCGTTCTTATTCACGACGCGGCGCGCCCGTTTCTGAGCGGCGCTCTCATCGACCGCGCCATCGCCGCCGGTCAGGCCGCGGGCGCTGCGGTCCCGGGCATCGCCATTGCCGATACCGTGAAGGCGATCGACGACGACGCCACCGTTATCGAAACGCTTGACCGCAGCCGGTTGCGCATCGTGCAAACGCCGCAGGCTTTCGCTTTCGATCTCATCCTCGATGCGCATCGCCGTGCCGCGCAGGCCGGCCTCGAAAGCTTCACCGACGATGCCGCGCTTGCCGAATGGGCCGGCCACCGCGTCAGCGTGTTCGAAGGCGAAGCCGGCAACGTGAAGGTAACGACCAACGACGATTTGGCCCGCGCCGAGATCATGCAGCTCGCCGGCCTTGCCGATGTGCGCACCGGCAACGGCTTCGATGTGCACGCGTTCGCCGACGGCGATCATGTCATGCTCGGCGGCATCCGTATTCCGCATTCGCGTGGCGTGACCGGGCATTCGGACGCCGACGTCGCGCTTCATGCGCTCGTCGACGCCATTCTCGGCGCGCTCGCCGAAGGCGACATCGGGGCACACTTTCCGCCGTCCGATCCGCAATGGAAGGGCGCATCGTCGGACCGTTTTCTCGCGTTCGCCTGCGAGCGGTTGCGCGCACGGGGCGGTATCATCGCGCATCTCGACGTCACCGTGGTGTGTGAGGCGCCGCGCGTCTCGCCGCATCGCGACGCCATGCGCGCGCGCATCGCGGCGATCGCCGGCATTACGGTCGAGCGTGTCGGGGTCAAAGCCACGACCAGCGAGAGGCTCGGCTTTACCGGCCGCGGCGAAGGCATCGTCGCGATGGCGACGGCAACGATCCGGCTGCCGTGGAGCGCCGCATGATCGACGAAGCGCTGCGCCGCACCGCAAGGCGCGTCCTCGACCTTTGCCGTGCCCGCGGGCTTCGTATCGCCACCGCGGAATCCTGCACCGGCGGGCTGGTCGCCGCGGTCTTGACTGAAATTGCCGGCTCCTCCGATGTGGTCGACTGCGGTTTTGTCACCTATTCGAACGAGGCAAAGCAAAAACTCCTCGGCGTCCCAGCGGCGACGCTGACGCGCTATGGCGCCGTCAGTCGCGAGACCGCAGCGGCGATGGCCAAAGGCGCATTGAAGAACTCGCAGGCGGATCTGGCCGTGGCAATCACCGGCATTGCCGGTCCCGGCGGCGGCTCGGCACGAAAACCGGTGGGGCTCGTCTACTTCGCCGCCGCAGCGCGCGAGGGCCGGCGCCTCGCCGGCCGCCGGCGGTTTGGCAAGATCGGACGCGCGCGCGTGCGATTGCGCTCTGTCGCGCAAGCGCTGACGCTGCTCGAAGCGCTCGCCGAAGTCGTGTCCGATTAAAGTAGAACGCCGCCCGATCAGCGGTGCCAAACGCCTTCTTCGCGCCAATGTCCGCGGTCGCCGAAACCGGACGCGGCGCGCCAATACCCCGGCTGGCGCCCCTGGCCGAAGTGGCCGCCCATGCCGTGCCCGTCCCAATGTCCCAAATCACGCATGGCGAAATGATGCGCGAAGTGGTCGTGATGCGAAAAATGATGAAAGCCGTGCTGAAAGCCGCGCCAATAAAAACTATGAAAGTGGCCGCCCAAAAATCCCTGTCCGAACGCCGGGCCGAAGCCGCCGTGGGCACTGCCGCCGCCGTGGGCACTGCCGCCGCCGTGGGCCAGGGCGCCAACCTGGGCGAAAACGCCGGCAAGGATACAAACGGCCGCAACGACGCAGGACTTTCGCAAAGATATCGGTGTCACGGCCAAGCACCTCATTGTCAAGCGCGGCATTATCGGCTTTCGCGCGGTCGAATTCGACCATCTTGGCGATCAAACGGCCGGGATAGTTAAGCGTCGACAACCCTTAACCGTCTTGCTTCCTGTAAACCTGATCGGCGCGCCGTTCGAAAGCTGCGGAGAAGCGGCGAAAGGCTGTTTCGAACATTGCCCCCATCAAAAGCCCGAGCGTGCGGCTGCGAAATTCATAAGCGATGAAAAACTCGATGTCGCAGGCGGCTTCGCCCGCGGAACGAAAATTCCAGCGGTTGTGCATTTTGCGAAACGGCCCTTCGAGATATTCGACGAGAATCTCCAATTTCTTGCGATCGAGCGTCACCCGGCTGGTAAAAGTCTCGTGGATCAGCTTGTAGGCGACCGTCATGTCGGCGACGATCACCTCCCGGCCCTCATCGTCATTGCTGCGCTGGCGGACATGAAGCGATCGGCACAGCGGCACGAATTCGGGGTAGTGCTCGACGTCGGCGACGAGATCGAACATGTTGGCTGCGGAATGTTGCACCCGCCGCTTGGTCGAAAATTGCGGCATCAAATCATCGCGCTGCCCGCAGCGCCTTCAGCCGCGCAAAATCCTCGCCCGCGTGATGCGACGAGCGCGTCAGCGGGCTTGCCGCAACCATCGAGAACCCCTTGGCATAGGCGATTGTCGCCAATGCCTGGAACTCCTCCGGCGGCACGAAGCGCACGACCGGGTGGTGCTTGCGCGACGGCTGCAAATATTGGCCGATGGTGATGAAATCGACGCCGGCTGTACGCAGGTCGTCCATGACCTGCAAAATCTCGTTGCGCTCCTCGCCGAGCCCGACCATGACGCCCGACTTGGTGAACATCTGTGGATCGATGTCTTTCACGCGTTGCAAGAGCCGGATCGACGCGAAATAACGCGCGCCTGGACGCACCGTGAGATATTTCGACGGCACCGTTTCCAGATTATGGTTGAAGATGTCGGGCCGCGCCGCCACCACGGTTTCCGCGGCGCGATCCTTGCGCAAAAAGTCCGGCGTCAGCACTTCGATCGTGGTCGTTGGACAGCGGGTGCGGATTGCGGCGATCACGGCGGCGAAATGGCCCGCCCCGCCGTCGCCGAGATCGTCGCGATCGACCGAGGTAACCACTACATGCGCAAGCCCGAGCTTTGCGGTCGCTTCGGCGACATGCTCGGGCTCGAGGCGGTCGAGCGCGCCGGGCAGCCCGGTCTTGACGTTGCAGAAGGCGCAGGCCCGCGTGCAGGTGTCGCCCATAATCATGAACGTGGCGTGCTTCTTCTCCCAGCACTCGCCGATATTGGGGCAGCCGGCTTCCTCGCAGACCGTATGCAGGCCGTTCTCGCGCACGATCCGTTGCGTAGCGAGGTAGCCCGCAGAGACCGGCGCCTTGACGCGAATCCAGTCAGGCTTGCGCAGGGCGGGCTGGTCCGGCCGATGCGCTTTTTCCGGGTGACGGAGCCGGCCGGCGGCGTCAATAATGTTGTCGATCAGGACGACCATAGCGCGCCATAGGGCGATTCACGCGGGAATTGCCCCGCGCCAAATACTTACGGCCCCCTTTGCTGCGCCGCAAGGCTCCGGTTCCATAGGTTACGGCCGACTGCGATGAACGCAATGCATGAACGATCTGTTAGACTTCGAAGATGTTTTCGCCGCTTCGCACCGCAACTTTCGCCACAATAAAACGCATGCTGATCTTTCATGCACCTGCGTCGTCGCGTGAGGAGCTATGATCGTAGGCGGTAAAGCGATTTCCGGAAAGAAAGCGGCAGCGCTCGCTTTGCACCGGTTTGGCTTCGGGCCGGTCGGCGATACGATCACCGCGATTGCCTCGGATCCGCGCGGCGCCTTACTTGCCGATCTCGATCGTCCTGCCGGGGCCGGACTTAAAGTCAATCTGCCGTCGAGCGCCGAAGCGGCGCGCGCGGTATTCGATTTTCAAGCCGAGCGGCGCGCGCAGCAAAAACTCGACTTGCGGGCTCAGAAAGCGGCTGAGACCGATCGGGAAGCGCAGGCTGTGGCGGACTTCGCCAAAGTGGTCATGCCGGACGCCGGGTCGGCGCCGCACCAGCCGCCGCTGCCGCAGCAGCTGCTTTTTAACGAGGCCAAGGCGCGCTTCGATGCCGCCGGCGCGGCGGATATTGGCTTTGTCGAGCGGCTGGTTTGGTTCTGGTCGAACCATTTCTGCATTTCCGCCGACAAGATCGTTGGAATGGCCGGCCCCTATGAGCGCGAAGCGATCCGCCCGCACGTGCTTGGCCGCTTCGCCGATTTGCTGCAAGCGGTCGAAACCCATCCGGCAATGCTGTTTTATCTCGACAACGTCGAATCGATGGGGACAAATTCGATCGCCGGCATCAACCGCGACAAGGGCCTGAACGAAAATCTGGCGCGCGAGGTGCTCGAATTGCATACGCTTGGCGTCCGCTCAGGCTATACCCAAGCCGATGTGACAAGCTTCGCCAATGTGCTCACTGGATGGACCTGGATTCCGCCGGGCGAGCCCTTGCACGGCGGCAACTTCGTTTTCAACAGGCGCCTGCATGAGCCGGGCGCACAAACCGTGCTCGGCAAGCGCTATTCGGAAGTCGGCGTCGATCAGGGCCGTGCGGTGCTCGCCGACCTCGCCCGGCATCCGGCGACGGCACAGCATATCGCCTACCAGCTTGTGGCGCATTTTGTTGCTGACGAGCCGCCACCCTCGCTGGTCGCCAAACTTACAAAATCTTTCAACGACAGCGGCGGTAATCTGAAACAGGTCGCAAAAACCCTGATCGACGCCGACGAAGCGTGGGCACCGCGGCGCCAAAAGCTCAAAGCTCCCGCGGTGTGGGTTGCGGGCGTGCTTCGCCTTATCGGCGCGCAAGCAACGTTTCCGATCGGCCTCGTGATGAATGCGCAAGCCACGCTTGGCGAGCCGTTGTGGCGGCCGCCGGCGCCGAACGGTTTTTCCGACAATGAAGCGGCCTGGATCGATGGCGTGCCGCATCGGCTCGACATCGCCAATGCCTTCGCCGCACGGGTGCCGGCGGCGGACCCGCTGGCGCTGCTCGAAAATAGCCTCGGTCCGCTCGCCTCGCCCGAAACGCGCGAGACGATCGCGCACGCCGAGACCCGGAGACAGGCCCTGGCGCTTCTCGTGATGGCGCCGGAATTTCTACGAAGCTGATAGTGTTGCGGAGATGAAAATGAGACTACATGCTCCCTCGCGCCGCGAAATGCTGCTCGCTTCCGGCACGCTGTTCGCCTGGGCGCATATGCCGAAGCTGGCTTATGCCGAAGGCCGCGACCCGCGCTTTCTGGCTATCATTTTGCGCGGCGCACTCGACGGGCTTGCCGCGGTCGCGCCGGTCGGCGATCCCGACTGGGTTGCGTTACGCGGCGACAATGCGCTGACGCCCGAGAGCAAAACGCCGGCGCTGAAGCTCGATGATTTCTTTGCACTCAATCCGGCGATGCCCAATCTGCATCGCATGTTCCAAGCAAACGAGGCGATCGTCGTTCACGCCAGCGCCACGCCGTATCGCGAGCGCTCGCATTTCGACGGCCAAGATTTGCTCGAAAGCGGCCTGCCCAAACCCGGTCCGAACGACTCGGGCTGGCTCAATCGCGCGCTTTCGGGTCTGGTTGCCGCCGGGCGCATAGATCCAACCGGCAGCAAGGTGTTCGCGGTCGGACCGGTGACACCGCTCGTGGTGCGCGGACCGGCGCCGGTCCTGTCGTGGTCGCCGCAGCGGATCATGCCGGCGAGCGGCGACACGGTGGCGCGCTTGCTCGATCTTTACCGCCAGTGCGATCCGAAACTTGCAAGCGTGCTCCAAGACAATTCGAAGCTGAACGCCATTGAGCAGTCAGCCGATATGGGGACGGAACAAAAACCCGCTGGACCCGGCCCGGCGCAGGTGCGCGCCTATTTTGCCGAGGCCGCCGGCAACGCGGCGAAATTCTTGGCGCAGGCGGATGGGCCACGCATCGGCGCACTGGCGCTTGACGGCTGGGACACGCATTTCAACGAAGGCATCGCCCAGGGGCGGCTGTCGCAGCTCCTCGGCGCCCTCGACGACGCGCTCGCCGCGATCAAGACCAATATGGGGCCGCGGTGGCCGCAAACCGTCGTGGCGCTCGCTACCGAGTTCGGCCGCACCGCCCGCCTCAACGGCACCGACGGCACCGATCACGGCACCGCGACAATTGCGCTCCTGGTCGGCGGCGCGCTCAAGGGCGGCCGCGTCATCGCCGATTGGCCGGGGCTGAAAAGCGCCGATCTCTATCAAAACCGCGATCTTAAGCCGACCACCGATCTGCGCGCCGTGCTCAAGGGCGTGCTGAAGGATCACTTGCGCGCCGACGAGCGCGCTTTGGCGCAGACTGTGTTTCCCGGCAGCGATGGCGTAAAGCCGATGGCGGAGCTCGTTGCGTAGTCAGATATTCAACACCCGCCCATACGCATCCAGCACGGCTTCCTTCATCATTTCCGATAGCGTCGGATGCGGGAACACGGTGTGCATCAGCTCCTCTTCGGTGGTCTCGAGATTCATCGCCACCACGTAGCCTTGGATGAGTTCGGTCACTTCAGCGCCCACCATGTGGGCGCCGAGAAGTTGCCCCGTCTTTTTATCGAAGATGACTTTGACGAGGCCCTGATCCTCGCCCATGGCGATGGCCTTGCCGTTGCCGACGAAGGGGAAACGGCCGACGCGGAAATCGAGTTTCTTGTCCTTGCAGGCCTGTTCGGTGAGGCCCACGGAAGCGATTTGCGGCGAGCAATAGGTGCAGCCCGGAATCATGAGCTTGTTCATGGGGTGGGGCTGGCGACCCTTGATCGCCTCGACGCAGATGACGCCCTCGTGCTCGGCTTTGTGCGCCAGAAGCGGCGGCCCGGCGACGTCGCCGATGGCATAAATTCCCGGCACGCTGGTTTTGCATGCGCCGTCGATGACGATGGCGCCGCGCTCCGTCTTCACGCCGAGCTTTTCCAGCCCGAGATTCTCGATATTGCCGACGACGCCGACCGCGGCAATGACGCGCTCGACGGTGAGAGTCTGCGTGCCGCCTTTGCCGTCGTCGATGGTCGCGGTGACGCTGTCGGCCTTTTTGTCGAGTTTCGCCACCTTGGCGCCAGTGAAAATCTTGATACCCTGCTTTTCGAAACTCTTGCGCGCAAACGCGGCGATCTCGGCGTCCTCGACCGGCAAGATTTGTGGCAGCACCTCGACGACGGTCACCTCGGCGCCGAGCGTTCGATAGAACGAGGCGAATTCGATGCCGATGGCACCCGAGCCGATGACCAGCAGCGACTTCGGCATGGACTCCGGAACCATGGCTTCGAAATAAGTCCAGACCAATTTCTTGTCGGGCTCTAGACCCGGCAGCACCCGCGGCCGCGCGCCGGTGGCGATGATGATATGCTTGGCTTGGTAGGAGCCGCCGCCGAGTGCGCCCTTGGGCGCTTCGCTCCGGCCGGTTTTCACCGTGATTTTTCCCGGGGCGTCGATAGCGGCCTCGCCCCAGATCACGGCAACCTTGTTCTTCTTCATAAGAAAGCCGACGCCGTCGTTAAGCCGTTTCGACACGGCGCGCGAACGCTTTACCACGGCCGATGGATCGTAAGTCACCTCGCCGGCGGAGAGCCCATAATCTTTGGCGTGCTGAAGGTAGTGAAAGATTTCCGCTGAACGTAAGAGCGCCTTGGTGGGAATGCAGCCCCAGTTGAGGCAGATACCGCCAAGATAGTCGCGCTCGACGATCGCGGTCTTAAAACCGAGCTGCGCGGCGCGGATAGCGCAAACATAGCCGCCCGGTCCAGAGCCGATGATGATGATGTCAAAATTGGTGTCGGGCATTCCAATCCTCGTTCCGGCAACCATAACCGTCATGCCCGTATTTGTCGCGGGCATCCAGTGGTTATGATCGCGTTGATTTATAGACCTGGATAAGCGGGACAAGAGCGCCGACGATGCCAAGGCATTATACTGGTTGGGCGTAGGCTCACAAATGCGCAGACGCCGGCCGCTGCCGGGTTGGAGTAGACAGACAAATTACAAGAGGGCGCGACTCCGTCGCAGGCCTAATCGCCGCTGGATGAACCTTCAACGGCAGATCACGGCCTGCAAAAACCGGCGATCAAGGTCTGCTTTCGATGTGTTGCGAAACCAGGACACATTCGCGGGCAAAGTGGACGTGGAATAGCCGCCGCTTAACGAGCTCGGTTTAAGTGTGCACGGCCGCATCGGAGATGGGACGGAACGCGCCGTCCTCGCCAAGCCGTTCAAGCACTCCGGAGCGGATGTCGAAGAAGCAGCCGTGCAGCACAAGCTCGCCGGCAGCGACCGCGCTTTTGATCCACGGAAACGTCATCAGGTTTTCGAGCGACAGCCGAACCGCCTCGTGTTCGCAAACATCCTGCCGGCGTTCGGGCGGAGCCTTCATCGCGCGTTCCCTGGCCGGCGCGGCGATGCGGACCCACTGTCCGACGAAATCCGAGACCTCCGCCGGCGCGCCGTTCAACAGCGCATGGATACCGCCGCACATGGCGTGCCCCATGACGACGATGTGGCGCACGCGCAGCGCCCGCACCGCGAATTCGATCGCCGAGCTGACGCCGTGCGGCTGGTCGTCGGGACCGTAAGGTGGCGCCAGATTGGCGACATTGCGGATGACGAACAATTCGCCCGGCGCCGCATTGAACACCATCTGCGGATCGGTGCGGCTGTCGGAACAGGCGATGACGAGCGCGCGTGGCCGCTGCCCAAGGCGGCTCAATTCCTCGAACCGGCTCCGCTCGGCGCGCCAGGTGCCGGCGCGGAAGCGGCGGTAGCCTGCGATGAGCTCGTCCATACATTCCCGCGTCTATTTCGCTCGCGTCCCTCGCATAGGCTATAGAGTGAAGCAAGCAGGATGCCTTCAACCAGGATGGGGTCATGGCCGAATTGAGTGTCTACAGCACCATCGGTGTACGGAGCGCGGCGGAAGACCTGTTCCAAAACTTCGAAAAGGCAAGCGGGCATAGGCTTGCGGTCACGCTTAAAGTGACTTGGGGTACCGCGCCGATGCTGGTCAAGCGCATCGAGGGCGGCGAAATCGCGGACGTGCTGATCTTGAGCCGCGCCGGTATCGATCAGTTGAGCAAGCAGGGCAAGATTGCGCCGGGTTCCGATGTCACCTTAGCCGGCTCCGGCGTCGCGATCGCGGTCAAAGCCGGTGCGCCGAGGCCCGATATTTCCACGCCCGAAGCGCTTAAGCGGACGCTGCTCGCCGCCAAGTCCATCGCTTACAGCGAGCCGTCCGCAGGCGGCGCCAGCGGCGTTTATTTTGCCAAATTGCTGGAGCGCATGGGCATCGCCGACGCGATGAAGCCGAAGACCAAATACCCGCCGGCAGGAGGATTTTCCGCCGCGCTTCTTCTGACCGGCGAAGCCGAGCTTGCGGTGCAGCAGAAGCCGGAGCTCCTTCACGTTGCCGGCGCCGAAATCGTCGGTTTCCTGCCCGGCGATCTCAATATGGTGACGGAATTCGCCGCCGGCATTATGCCGGGCAGCAAGAATGCTGGCGCGGCGAAGTCACTGATTGAGATGTTGCGCTCGCCGCAGGCGAAAGCGACATTTCGCGCCAAGGGTCTCGATCCGGCCTGACGATTATACCAACATCATTACCGGATTTTCGATCAACGCCTTGAAAGCGCCGATCAGCACGGCGCCGAGCGCGCCGTCGACGGCGCGGTGATCGCATGACAGCGTCACGCTCATGATGTGGGCAGCTTCGATCTTGCCGTTGCGCACCACCGCGCGCTCCTCGCCGACGCCGACGGCAAGGATGGTGGCATGCGGCGGATTGATCACCGCGGTGAAATCCTTGATCCCATACATGCCGAGATTCGACACCGCCGTAGTGCCGCCCTGATATTCATGCGGCTTAAGCTTGCGCTCGCGGGCGCGCACGGCGAGGTCGCGCATTTCGTTGGCGATCGCCGACAGCGATTTCACTTCGGCATTGCGGATGATCGGTGTGATCAGCCCGTTCGGCATCGCCACCGCGACGCCGATGTCGGAATGCTTGTGCTTGAGCATGCCGGCTTCGGTCCAGCTCACATTGGCGTCCGGCACTTTCTGCAAAGCGAGCGCCAAGGCCTTGATGACGAAATCGTTGACCGAAAGCTTGTAGGCCGGTTTACCGTCCTTGTCCTTGGGCGCGGTGGCGTTGATCTCCTCGCGCGCGGCCATGAGCTTGCCGATATCGCAGTCGACGGTCAGATAAAAATGCGGAATGGTTTGCACCGAGGCGGTCAGTCTTTGCGCAATGGTGCGGCGCATGCCGTCGTGCGGCACCACCTCGTAGCTGCCCTCTTCGTAGAGCGCGCGGATCTGCTGATCCGACATCGAGGGTGCAATTGCCGGGCCGGGTGCCGCACCGGGCGGCGCGGTCGGTGCGGTCGGCGCGCGCAGTCCGCCGCCCTCTTTCGCCTTCGCCACGTCGCGGGCAATGACGCGGCCGTGCGGGCCGGAGCCCTGGATGCGGCCGATATCGATGCCGGCATCCTTCGCCAGCCGTCGCGCCAGCGGCGATGCGAAGACGCGGTCGCCGTGGCCGTCGGCGCGAGGGGCTTCGTTTGCGGGCTGCGGCGCCGGCGGAGGCGGCGGCGCTGAGGTCCTTGCCAGGGGCGCGGGCGGCGCGACAGCGGTGGCCGCAGCGAGTCTCGGCGTTTCGGCAGGCTTTGGCTGGGGCGGAGCGCCCTTCCCGGCCGCCGCCCCGGCAGCTTTCACGTCCTCGCCTTCCTGCGCCAGCACGGCGATCAGCTGGTTGACCGGCACGTCGTGAGTGCCTTCCGGCACCACGATCTTGGCCAGCGTGCCATCATCGACAGACTCGTATTCCATCGTCGCCTTGTCGGTCTCGATCTCGGCGATGACATCGCCGGTCTTGACCGCGTCGCCCTCTTTCTTGAGCCACTTGGCAAGGTTGCCCTTCTCCATCGTGGGCGACAAAGCCGGCATGAGAATGTTGATGGGCATGGCGCTACGATTTCAGCAAAGGGTCAGCGGTAACAGACGGCCTTGGCCGCCTCGACCACTTCGGCGACCGACGGCAGCGCGAGCTTTTCCAAATTCGCCGCATAGGGCATCGGCACGTCCTTGCCGGTGACGCGCATGACCGGCGCATCGAGATAATCGAACGCCTGTTCCATGACGCGCGCGGCGATCTCGGCGCCGACGCCGGATTGCCTCCAGCCTTCTTCGACAGTGACAAGGCGGCCGGTCTTCTTCACCGACTCAATGATCGTGTCGCTGTCCATGGGTTTCAGCGTGCGCAGATCGATCACTTCGGCCTCGATATTGTCCTTGGCCAATTCTTCCGCGGCCTTGAGCGCATACGTCATGCCCATCGACCAGGCGACGATGGTCACGTCATTGCCGGAGCGTACGACCCGCGCGCGGCCGATCGGCAGCACGTAATCGTCGAGCTTCGGCACCGGCGAGGAATGGCCATAGAGGATTTCGTTTTCGAGAAACATCACCGGATTGGGGTCGCGGATCGCCGCCTTGAGCAAGCCCTTGGCGTCGGCCGCGGTCGACGGTGCGATCACCTTCAGGCCGGGAATGTGCGAGTACCAGGACGAATAATCCTGGCTGTGCTGCGCAGCGACGCGAGAAGCCGGCCCGTTCGGGCCGCGAAACACGATCGACACCTTGACTTGTCCGCCCGACATGTACTGCGTCTTCGCCGCCGAATTGATGAGCTGATCCATCGCCTGCATGGCGAAATTGAAGGTCATGAATTCGACGATGGGTTTTAGTCCGGCAAGCGCGGCGCCAATGCCGACGCCGGCAAAGCCGTGCTCGGTGATCGGCGTGTCGATGACGCGCTGCGCGCCGAATTCCTCCAAGAGCCCTTGGGTGACTTTGTAGGCGCCCTGATATTCGGCGACCTCCTCGCCCATGACGAAGACGTCCGGATCGCGGCGCATTTCCTCGGCCATGGCATCGCGCAGCGCTTCGCGCATGGTCATGGTGACGAGCTCGGTGCCTTCCGGCACTTCAGGCTCGGGCATGATTTCAGCCGCTGCCGGCTTGGCGGTGCCGGTTTTGGCCGGCGCCTCTGCTGCCCCCACCCACCCTTGCCCCGCTTGCGGGGGATGAGATGGAGGGGGTTCCGCCGACGGAGCGGCCTTTGCCACCTGTTTCGGTGCGCCATGTGCGCCGCCGTTGCCCTTGAGGCTTGCCGCATCCTCGCCTTCGGCGAGGATCATTGCGATCGGGGTATTGACCGCGACGTCGTTGGTACCCTCCGGCACCAGAATTTTGCCGAGCGTGCCCTCGTCGACCGCCTCCACTTCCATGGTGGCTTTGTCGGTCTCGATCTCCGCGATGACATCGCCGGATTTGACGCTGTCGCCTTCTTTCTTGAGCCACTTGGCGAGATTGCCCTTCTCCATGGTCGGGGAGAGGGCGGGCATCAATACCTCAGTCGGCATGGTGGCTCACATCAAGTCGCGGAATTTCCGCTTTCACCGGCAAACGTCGGTATAAAGCTCGGACGGGTCCGGCTCGGGATCGTGGGTGGCGAATTCCGAAGCCTCGTTGACGACGGTGCGGACCGCGGCATCGATTTTTTTCAACTCGTCTTCGCTCGTCCATGTCTTGTCGAGAAGCCGCTTGCGCACTTGCTCGATCGGATCGTGCTCGGTGCGTACTTTGTCGACTTCCTCTTTGGTGCGGTATTTGGCCGGATCCGACATCGAGTGGCCGCGATAGCGGTAAGTCAGCATTTCCAGAATGGTCGGGCCCTTGCCGGCGCGGCACCACGCGATCGCATTCTCGGCCGCCGCCTTTACCGCGCGTACGTCCATGCCGTCGACCTGCGAGCCCGGAATGTTGAAGGAGGCGCCGCGCTTGGAAAAGTCGGTCTGCGCCGAGGAGCGCAACACCGACGTGCCCATGGCGTAGCGATTGTTCTCGATGACATAGACGACGGGCAGTTTCCATAGCTCGGCCATATTGAAGCTCTCATAGACCTGGCCCTGGTTCGCCGCGCCGTCACCGAAGAAGGTGAGACAAACGTCGTCGCTGCCGCGGTATCTATTGGCGAAGGCCAGGCCGGTGCCGAGCGGAACCTGCGCCCCGACGATGCCGTGCCCGCCGTAGAATTTCTTCTCCAGCGAGAACATGTGCATCGAGCCGCCCTTGCCTTTGGAATAGCCGCCGCGCCGTCCGGTGAGTTCCGCCATCACGCCTTTCGGGTCCATGCCGCAAGCGAGCATGTGGCCGTGATCGCGATAGCCCGTGATCATCTGATCGCCGTCGCGCATGGCGAGCTTCATGCCGACCACGACGGCTTCCTGGCCGATATAGAGGTGACAGAAGCCGCCGATGAGGCCCATGCCGTACATCTGGCCGGCCTTTTCCTCGAATCGGCGGATCAAGAGCATTTGCCGCAGCGCAGCGAGTTCCTGGTCCTTGTTGAATTCGGGGAAGGGTGTGTCGTCCGCCGTGAGGTCCGCGGCCGGAAGCAATCCCTGCGTGTTTTGAGTCGTTGGCTTGGCTTGGGCGACGGCCATTATTGTCCTCGAAACACCATTGTCACCGAAACATTCGGGCAGGCCTCAACCCTTAGCCGAAAACGCCCAATTGCGAAAGGCGGGCGAATTCCCGCGGGCGCTGTGTGCCGGCGGCCAACTCCTTGTCGGAAAAACTAATTTCGTGGCCGGCGCGGTCGAGTTCAAGGGCCTTGTTCAGGGCGCTGGCGGAGCCGCATGATTGCGCTGCGTATCGTACATCAAGGTCACATCGTTGGGGTCGACATAGTCGAGCAGCGCGCGGGCCCGTTCGTCGAGCATGTCCGGGTCGATAGCGTCGGACTTAAGCAGCGCGATGCGCCGGTCCCATTGCGCGTGTTCGACCTTGAGACGGTCGAGTTCGGCAGTCAGCGCCGCCGACTGCCGGTCGATGACTTCCTTGGCCTTGAGGCCGCGGTTACCGCTATAGGCGTTGACGCCGAAATAGCCGATGAGCAATGCCGCCAGGGCATAGAGCGCGAGCGCGTTGAGGAAGGCGCGCAGCCGTTTGCGGGTGACCATGCCGCTACCATGCGAGAATCCGGCTTAAAGCGGGATTAATGGGGCGCGTTACGGCAACCGGTTGCGGACTTCGCTGAGCAGGAAATTGCCGAATCGCTTGCCGCGATTGCGCAGGAAGCGGAGTGCGCCGGCGTCGACGAAATAGGTCAACAGGATGCTGTCGCGCGTCTTCACCTCGCGACCCACCGCATCGGCCGAATGCCAGGTATCGGTGCCGACGGCAAAGGCGTAGCCGCTGTTCGGCGCAAAGGACATTTGCTTTCGCTTCGGCAGCGAGCCGTCGGCGAGCTTCTCGTGAAAGATGGTTCCGATATGCGTGTTGGCGCGGTCGCGCGGCAGATAGAGCTGAACCGTGATCCCCTTCCAGCGCGTGTCGGTATGAGGCGTGATGAGATAGCCGGGTATGTCGCGGGTGAGGATCGCAATCGGATACATGCCAGTCTTGGCGTAGCCGGAGCCGAAGCGGCGCTGCAGCGGCGCCGCCAGCCGCCGCACAAAGGCTTGCTTTACCGGGCGCGAGCACAGTGCGCGGCCGACGACGTCCCACACGACGCGCTTTTGCGGCGGCAGGTGACGGATATATTCCGGGAAAAGATCGATTTTAACCCGCGTATGGGTACCGTCGGTGAGATCATGGCCTTTGCTGCGGCCGTGCATGGGCCGATAGTCGGTCGCCTCCGGCATATTGGCGAGCATCACTGCATAAATATCGTCGGGAAAAACCCGCTCAAACACGAGATGGGTGAACGGCGCGTCGGACGAGGTCGCGGCCTCGACCGAGTTGGCGATGAAATCGCTCAAGCTCTCGACCGCAAGCCGGCGATTGCCCGGCTTCAATTCGAGCGTTTGGTCCATCACACACCAATCCCCACGAAACCGTGAGGATATAGCCCCGATTGGCGGCGCCCGACAACAGGGCCGCTAGGCAAGCGCCTTGAACGCCGCCCGCCCGGCATAGGCCGCCTGCGCGCCGAGTTCCTCCTCGATGCGCAGCAGCTGATTGTACTTGGCGGTGCGGTCGGAGCGAGCGAGCGAGCCGGTCTTGATCTGCCCGCAATTGGTGGCGACGGCGAGATCGGCGATGGTGGAATCTTCCGTCTCGCCGGAACGATGCGACATCACCGCGGTGTAGCCGGCCTTGTGGGCGCATTCGACCGCGGCCAGCGTCTCCGACAGCGTGCCGATCTGATTGACCTTGATCAGGATCGAATTGGCGATGCCGTTTTTGATGCCATCGGACAGCCGCGCCACATTGGTGACGAATACATCGTCGCCAACGAGCTGGCATTTTCCGCCGATTTTCTGCGTCAGCTTCTTCCAGCCCGCGGCATCGTCCTCGGCCATGCCGTCTTCGATGGAAACGATCGGATATTTTTTGACGAGCGCGGCGAGATAATCGACCTGCTGCTCGATCGAGCGGGTCTTGCCTTCGCCTTTGTACTGATAGGCGCTGTCGCTGAAAAATTCGCTCGCCGCCGGATCGAGCGCCAGCGCGACCTGTTCGCCGGGGCGATAGCCGGCTTTCGCGATCGCGGATAGAACGAAATCGAGCGCGGCCTCGGCCGACGGCAGGTTGGGCGCAAAGCCGCCCTCGTCGCCGACATTGGTATTGTGGCCGGCCGATTTGAGCGCCGAGCGTAGCGTGTGAAAAATCTCCGCGCCGGCGCGTAAGGCTTCGGCGAAAGTCGGCGCGCCGAACGGCACGATCATGAATTCCTGAAAATCGATCGGATTGTCGGCGTGCACGCCGCCATTGACGATGTTCATCATCGGCACCGGCAAAAGCCGCGACGCGGCGCCGCCGACATAGCGATAAAGCGGCAGTCTGTTCGCAGCCGCAGCGGCTTTTGCGGTCGCAAGCGAGACGCCGAGAATGGCATTGGCGCCGAGCCGGCCTTTGTTCGGCGTGCCGTCGAGCGCGATCATGATCTCGTCGATCTTGACCTGGGCCTCGGCGTCCATGCCGGAAAGCGCATCGAAAATCTCGCCGTTGACCGCCTCCACCGCGGTCTTCACGCCCTTGCCGAGATAGCGTTTCTTGTCGCCGTCGCGCAGCTCGACCGCCTCGTGCGCCCCGGTCGAGGCGCCGGACGGCACGCCGGCGCGGCCACGCGAGCCGTCCTCCAGCACGACGTCGACCTCGACGGTCGGATTGCCGCGGCTGTCCAGAATCTCCCGGCCGATAATGTCGACGATAGCGGTCATGCGGGCTCCCGGCTTTCCCTGCCGGAGCTTCTACAAGATCAGCAAGGCACTTGTCATGTCCCGCCAAACCAAGGCATGCATGTGAGCGATGACGAAGAAAACGCTGCAGCTTGGCCGCGCCGCATCGATCCCCGCCGCTCCCGGTGCGGCGGTGCTCGACCGTGTGCGCAATCCGCATCCGGATTCGAATTACCTCGCCCGCTTCACGTTTCCGGAATTCACCGTGATGTGCCCGGTCACCGGCCAGCCGGATTTCGCCACGCTGGTCATCGACTACGTGCCGAAGGACTGGCTGGTTGAGTCAAAGTCGCTGAAGCTTTATCTGAACAGCTTTCGCAATCACGGCGCATTCCACGAGGACTGCACGGTCGCGATCGGCAAGACCCTCGTCGCGCTGCTCAAGCCGAAATGGCTGCGCATCGGCGGCTATTTCCATCCGCGCGGCGGCATGCCGATCGACGTGTTTTGGCAGGCCGGCAAGTTGCCGTCCGGCGTCTGGGCGCCCGATCAGGGCGTCAGCACCTATCGCGCGCGCGGATAACCGGTCAGCGTTGCAACGAGGGCGCCGACTTCGAGCGCCGGGTCGGCGGCGCGCATCACGCCGCCCATCACCGCGACCCCGGCACAGCCAGCGGCGATAACCTCGCCCACGCGCGCGGTATTGATGCCGCCGATGGCGAGCACCGGCACGCGGCAAGCGCGCGCGATTTCGGCGAGACCTTTGCGGCCGATCTCCGGCCCGTAGCCCGGCTTGCTCGGCGTTTCGAAGGCAGGTCCGGCCAGCGCATAGTCTGCGGCTTGCGGGTCGATCGCTGCGGCCTCGGTGATGGTGTGGATCGACACGCCGATAAGTTTTTCCGGACCCAGCAGCGCCCGCGCCGCGGCGGCGTCGCTGCCGGACGGCAGATGCACACCGTCGACGCCGGCAAGCTTGGCCAGCGCCGCCTCGCCATGCAGCATGAGCGGCGCGCCATATTTGCGCGCCATCGGCAACAGTATGCGCGCCAGAACCACCTGCTCGTCTTCCGGCAGATCTTTTTCGCGCAGGCTGATCCAGCGGCAGCCGCGGGCCAGCGCCGCGGCGACGACCTCGGTCAGCGATCGCCGCGCCTGGGCGCGGTCGGTCACCAAGAGCAGCGGTGGATCGGGAAGCCGCATCGCGTCGCTTTTTACCTCGCTCCTTGTCCGCACCGCGCGATTATGAGAAGTTTATTTGGTGGAGTGAGCCGTTTGTGGAAGGCCCTGGGAGGCACGCCATGCCGACGAAATCGATCGTGAGGGTCGCGCTCGCCGGCGCGCTGGTACTCGCGCTGGGTTGGGCGTCGCCCGCCCCGGCACTGGCAGCAAAGCACAAAAAGATGACCGGCGCCTGCGCCCAATCAAGCGGCCGCTGCATTGCCGATTGCGATCAGTTGCATTGGTGCCAAGTTTATACGTGTGTCGGCGGCAAATCGACACCGGTGGCCTTCTGGCGTTGCTTCGAGCCGAGCGGCCTGTGCCTCGCCCCGCATTGCTGACGCCAAACGCGCTCCCAATTCACCGCACCGTCGGCGCGTAGCTGGTCACCGTGCTGGGCATGGGCATGGGCACGAGGTGGCGCGGGACCACGATGCGCTGGGCTTCGGCGAGCGGCTCCCGGCCCGGCATCGCATTGACCTGGGCGAGCGCCCAGAGCGGTACGTGATAGGTCGCGGCAAGAGTCTTCAAAGTATCGCCGGCATGGGCTGCAACCGGCAGCCCTGAATCCCACAACTCGATCGCGGCGTCGGCCGGAACGTCGAGGTGGATCGGCACGACATCGCCTTCGGCATCGGCCGGCGTTTGGCCAAGCTGCGCAATCTTGGCGACCAATTGCTCCTGGATGCGGTCGTTCTTCTCGATATTGATGTGAACGATCTCGGCGTGGTCCTTCAGATTGTAGCTCGCATAGTGGCCGTGGAAGCGCGAGCCTTGGACGACATTGCCGCCGCCCATGAAATTGGACGATTGGTAGATGTTGATGTAGCGCTCGACATTAGGCGGCACGTCATCGGCAATGCGGGTGGGATCGTAGGTGACGAGCAAGTTCACGGGGATGCCGGCCTGGTTGAGCATTGCGGCGAAGTCGAGGACGGAATCCCCGCCCATGGAATGACCGATCAGCGTAATCGGCTGCGGGTCGCGGCGATAGTCGCGGATCGCTTCGTCGGCGGTCGGGCGCCATAGCAGATAAGTCCCCACGCTCGCGGCGATGCCGGTGCGCTTGATGCGTGCCGCGAGCGTGTCGATGCCGCGCGAATAGATCAGGCCGGCGACGCCGCGGAACAGGTAGGCGCGGCCGCGCGGCTGCGTGATCTTCTCGGCGGCTCGCGGCGGCGTTGCGAGGGGAACGGACAGATCGGTGGCATCGGCGACGGCGGTGGGCTTGTCGGCTGCCTTCTCGATCGCCTTTTCAGGCGGGGCGGCGGCGGCTGGCGGCGGATCGTTGAGCTTGGCCACGGAGGCGCGCGTAAACAGCGAGTTGAGCGCGGCCGAATCCATCTTGTTCGCTGCCGCCGAGGTCGATCCGGTCGCTTCGGGATCCACTGCGCCGGATGCCGCGGGCTGGCCGTCGCTCTTTAGCCAATCGGCCTGCCGGCCCGATGAAGTGAAAGCGGCGGTCGCGTCCGGATCGAACACGGCATAGCCGCCGCAGCCGGTGAGGCAGGCGGCGAGGAGCAAAACGACCAAATGCCTCGGTTGCACCATGGGCTTCCGGCGTCGACGTTCGAGCGCCCAAAGGAGAATGGCCGGCCGATCAGCCTGCGCTGCACCGGGTCGCTGGCAAAGACTTCCGAAAGGACGGCATCCCAAGAATCAGCACCCACCACTCGCGGGGCCGAGGAGAACGCGAAATCCTTAATTTCCCCCGAATGGACATGCATCAATGCCGATGGCAGCGGGTGAAATCAGGGTCCTACCCCGGCTTTTTCGTGGCGTAATGGTGTTGCCAGGCTTATCTGCGCGGTACGCGAATTGCGGCCTCGCCGTCGGCCGCCATGCTATGAACCGCCGCAGATGAACCGCTCGCCCCGCATTTCCTTCGTCTCGCTCGGCTGCCCCAAGGCGCTTGTCGATTCCGAGCGCATCATCACGCGGCTGCGTGCGGAAGGTTATGAACTCACCCGCGAGCATTCGGGCGCCGACCTCGCCATCGTCAATACCTGCGGTTTTCTCGACAGCGCGCAGGCGGAGTCGCTTGAGGCCATCGGGGCCGCGATGGCCGAGAACGGCAAAGTCATTGTCACCGGCTGCATGGGGGCGGAGCCGGAAAAGATCACATCGGCGCATCCCGGCGTGTTCGCGGTGACCGGCCCGCAGCAATATGAGAGCGTGCTCGCTGCCGTGCATCGTGCCGCGCCGCCGGCGCACGATCGCTACACCGATTTGATCCCGCCCGAGGGCATAAAGCTCACGCCGCGGCATTACGCTTATCTAAAGATTTCAGAGGGCTGCAATAATCGCTGTACCTTTTGCATTATTCCCAAATTGCGCGGCGATCTGATCTCGCGGCCGGCTGCCGATGTGCTGCGCGAAGCCGAGCGGCTGGTTGCCGCCGGCGTCAAGGAGCTCCTCGTCATTTCGCAGGACACCTCCGCCTATGGCGTCGATCTCAAATACCAAACGAGCATGTGGAAGGAACGCGTAGTACGGGCGAAATTTCTCGATCTCGCCCGCGAGCTGGGTGAGTTCGGCGTCTGGGTGCGGCTGCATTACGTCTACCCCTATCCGCACGTCGACGACGTCATTGCGCTGATGGCCGACGGCAAAATTCTGCCCTATCTCGACATACCGTTCCAGCACGCCAGCCCCGACGTGCTCAAACGCATGCGCCGGCCGGCGGCGCAGGACAAGACGTTCGAACGCATCAAACGGTGGCGCGAGATTTGTCCGGACCTCACCATTCGCTCGACTTTCATCGTCGGTTTCCCGGGCGAGACCGAGGAGGATTTTGCGCTGTTGCTCGACTGGCTCGACGAAGCCCAGCTCGACCGGGTTGGCTGCTTTCGTTACGAGCCGGTCGCCGGCGCCGTCGCCAACGATCTTGCCGCGCCTGTACCCGATGCGGTCAAAGACGAGCGCTATCATCGCTTCATGGCGCACCAGCAGCCGATTTCGCATAAGCGTCTCCGGCGTAAGGTCGGCAGCCGCGAGCGCATCATCATCGATGAGGTCAATGCCAAGTCGGGTTTCGCCAAGGGACGCAGCAAGGGCGATGCGCCGCAGATCGACGGGACGGTCATTGTTTCAAGCCACCGGCCACTGCGCGTCGGCGAGATCGCGACGGTGAAGATCGAGCGGGCGGACGCCTATGATCTTCACGGCACCGTCGTCGGCTATTAGAACGAGAATTCGAGCCCGCTTCGCACGCGGCTCGGTAGCCTGATAGGATGCGCGCTCCTGCAACCCCACAGGTCATCCCGATGCCGCTCTCCGACACCATCAAGACGCTTATCCGCAATGCCTGGGACGATGGCTGCCCGTGCCTCGTCGCCACGAACGGTCCGGCGGGTCCGAACATTTCGGTCAAGGGCAGCATGATTGTGTTTGACGACGCGCACCTTGCTTATTGGGAGCGCTCCAAGCGCACGGCGCTGGAGAACCTCGCGCACGACAAGCGTGTCTGCGTGATGTATTCGAACTTCAAGGCGCAGCGCGACGGCGTGCTGGAAAGCGGCTTCTTGCGTTTCTTCGGCAGCGTCGAGCTGCATGAGACCGGACCCATCCACGACGCGATCTTCGCCAAGCTGTTGCCGCGCGAGCAGACCCATGTCGGTGCCGACACCGGCATCGGGGCGTTCCTGAAAATTGAGAAAGCGATCGATATCCGCGGCAAGCCGATTATGTGAGGCGTCGGGCCGCTCTAAGACGCAAGCGGGCCCAGTGACATTGCTATGAGCGGTGAACCCGTCTTTCGCAAAGCCCGCCGCGCCGATCTGCCGGCTATCGTCGAGCTGCTTGCCGACGACCCCATCAACGGTCATCGGGAGCGACCCCGCGAGCCGCTGGTGCAGGGTTACTTTGATGCGTTCGCAGCCATTACGAGAGACGATGCCAACGTTCTGGTGGTCGGCGAACAGAACGGCGCCATTATCGCGACCGCTCAGATTACCTTCATTCCCTATCTCACTCAGCAGGGCGGCAAGTGCGCGATCATCGAGGCTGTACGAGTCGCCTCGCGGCTCCGTTCGCACGGCATCGGCGAAAAGCTAATGGCGCATTTGACTGCGCTTGCGGAGGCGCGCGGCTGTGTCAGCGTTCAATTGGTCACCAGCAGACCGCGCGTCGATGCGCAACGGTTCTACGCGCGCATCGGCTTCAAGGACAGCCATCTCGGCTTCAAGCGCAATCTTCGGTGAAGTAGGCGTGCGTCGATCTCAGCCGGAGATGAACGCCGATCACCGTTTGCGATCAGCGTTACTTGCCCAGCACGCGGCGGGTCGCATCCGTCAGCGCCGCGAGCTCGTCCTCGGCGACGCGATTTTCGCCAAGCTGTTGCCGCGCGAGCAGACCCATGTCGGCGCCGACACCGGCATCGGCGCGCTGCTCAAGATCGACAAGGCCATCGATATCCGCGGCAAGCCGGTTATGTGACGTCTTATCAGGTGACAGCGCGAGAGTTTTCGGCGTGCTGGCTCGTGCGGAAAAACGTTGCCAATCGCGCGCCGTCCGAGAACTGGTTTTCGTCGCGTTCATGTTCGCGGCTTCACGCTATTCTTGACGAAACTCTGATCGACCATGCTGCCGGCGTCGAGGGTTTTGACTTTGGGATTTTTCGCGGAGAGTGCGTCTATGTTCGATTGGACCTGCGCGACTTCCGGGATCGGCTCCGCGGCCAAAACCTCGTTGACGTAGAAGTCGTAGGTAAAGTCGAGCTGTCTCTTGTCCTTAATTCCCAGCTGCTTGCCTATCTCGTCCTCGGCAAAGGCGCGGTCGGACTTCTCGCGCCGGAACCCCTCCACAACTGCATCGACTACCCGCTGCACCACGTCACGATGCTCTTGCATGAAAGACTGGGTAACCCAAACACCGGCGTTCACCGAGGGGATTTTTTTCTTTGCCAGATCGACGAGGTCGACGAGCCCGGCGCGCTGGAACTGATATGTCGCGGGCGGATGAGATAATGCCGCAACGACGCTGCCCGCCAAAAGCGAACTGTTTACGTTCGTCACCCCGCCCAGCGGGGTCAGGATGACGTCGGAGGTCGTCAGATTGAGTTCCTTGAGCGCCAGCAGGGTGCCCGCATACAGCGAGCCCGTCGTGCTGGTGATGCCGATGCGCTGGCCCTTGAGTGCGGCCGCGCTGGCGTGGTCCGGGCGCGCCCAGAACTGGAAGAGATAGGTGGGAGTGAGCGTGACCACGAGCTTGACGTTCGCGCCCTGCGCGTCGGCGGAAGCACCGTCGGAGCCGCCAAAACCCGCGATCTGTTCCTGGCCGGCGACCAGCGCCGGGATACCCTCCTCAGCCGGCAGGTAGCGCAACGTCACATCGACGCCGTGCGCCTTGAAATATCCGGCGTCGCTTGCAATCCACAGCGGCAGGAAATCGACCGTCTTCTGACTGTAGGAAATTGTGAGCTGGGTCGGTTCGGCCGCAATCGCGCCAGGCGTGCCAGGCGCCAGGAAAGCGGCAACCGCCAGAGCCGCGAGAAGCGGAGATTCAAATCGGTGGGTCATGTCGTTCTTCTCCCCTGTCAGACCCGCCAGGCATCGAAGCGACGTTCGAGCCCGCGCACGATTGCGGTCAGCAGCATGCCGGCCACGGCGAAAATGAGAAGACCCGCGAACACGATATCGGTCTGGAACTGCTGGCCGGCATTCTCGATCATGGCGCCGACGCCGTGTTGTGCGCCCAGGAGCTCCGCCACGAACACGCCAATGAGCGATTGCCCCACCGCGAGCCGCAACCCGCCTAGGATGAACGGCACCGAGCCGGGCAGCGCGATGGTGCGGAAGATTTTGAGATCGCCGGCGCCGAAGCAGCGCGCCACCCGTAAGAGATGTGGATCGAGGCTGCGGACGCCGCTGCTGGTATTGACGAGCACGGGAAACACCGCGATCAGGAAGACGAGCGCGACCTTGGAGTTCAAGCCGATGCCGAGCCATACGACAAGAAGCGGTCCCAAGGCGACGCGCGGGATGGCGTAGAGGAAGTTGATGAACGGGTCGAAGAAATATCCCAGCCGCGGGTACCAGCCGATCGCAAGCCCGGCGCCGATACCGACGAGCGTGGCGAGCGCGAAGCCATAGAGAAGCTCCTTGCCGCTGGCTGCGAGATCAGCCCAGATATCGAACGAAGAGAAGAGGGTTCGGAACGCGTCGACCACGTCCGCGGGCGACGGCAAAAGGATCGGCGGCTCAACGCCCAGCGCCGTCACCAATTGCCAGACGACAAACAGCGCCGCGATGAAGGCGGTGCCTAAGACAACGCGCTCGGTCCGCTGTCCCATGCGCCCGAACAAAGTGCCGTGCTCGCGCCTTGGCGCTCCGGAATCGTCGAGGATGATCGTCGTCATGACGTCTCCCCCTCCCTCCTGTTAAGCTTTGCTCTCTGCTTTGGCCGCTGACCCGAGCACTCCCGCGACCTCTTGAACATACGCCAGGAATTCCGGTTTGAGGCGCACTTCGTCGCGCGGCTTGGGCAGGCGCACGCGCACCTCGCGCACGATGCGTCCGGGACGACGGCTGAAAATGCAAACGCGGTCGGCCAGGAATACGGCCTCGCCGATGTCGTGGGTGACGAACAGCGCCGTGACTTGGGCGCGCTTGCAGATGGCAAGAAGCTCGACCTGCAAGGCCTCGCGAGTCTGCGCGTCCACCGAGGCGAAGGGCTCGTCGAGTAGCAAAAGCTCCGGCTCGACCGCCAACGCGCGCGCGAGGTTGACGCGCTGCTGCATCCCCCCCGAGAGCTGGTGCGGGAAGCTGCGCGCGAAATCTGCGAGGCCGACGAGTTCGAGCAACGCGCCAGCGCGTACGGCCGCCTCGCGCCGGCGCATTCGGCCCGACATCTCGAGACTGTAGGTGACGTTATGCAGCACATCGCGCCATGGCAGCAGGCCCGGCTGCTGAAATACCATGGCGCGATCAGGCCCCGGCCGGTCGATCGGCTTGCCCTTGAAGCTGAGTTCACCCGACGAGATCTGCAGAAAACCGGCGACGGCATTCAAGACCGTAGTCTTGCCGCATCCGGAGGGTCCCAGGAGGCAGACGAACTCTCCGCGATCGATCGAAAGATCAACCCGATCGACTGCCAGGACGATCTCGGCGCCGCGGCCCGCATAGGCGACCGAAAGCGTGCGGGCGTGCAGATAAGCACTCGCTCCGCCGGGAGAGCGCAGCACGCGGCCCATCCCTGCGGCCTTCTCGGGCGGCATGCTCACTTGCGCGATGGTCATGCCGTGGCTCTGATGAAATACGAAATGGCCGAGGTCGCGGGTACAGGGTTGGCGTTACGTTTTCTTCCATACAAGACAATGGCAGGCCCGTCCATGAACTCATTCCTGCTCTAGCCCAGCAGCAATTCGGCAAGCACCACGTTCACGGCCTCTATCAGCCTCGCGAGTTCGTCCTCGGCGATGGTAAAGGCCGGCGTCAGATACACGATATTGCCAAACGGCCGGATAAAAACGCCTTCGGCAATAAACTTTTGCCGCAAGGCGTTGAGATTTTCGATGCGCTCTAGCTCGACCACGCCAATGGCGCCTTTCACCCGCACATCGTTGACGCCCGGAAGCCTGCGGCAGGGTTCGAGCCCGGCTCGGAGCGCCGCTTCGATCTTCGCCACCTGAGCGCGCCGCGGCTCGCGTTCGAACAGATCGAGTGAGGCATTGGCTGCGGCGCAGGCGAGTGGGTTCGCCATGAAAGTCGGCCCGTGCATCAGGGCCCGCGACGGGTCGTCGGACCAAAACGCGTCGAAAACTTTTCGGCCGGCAATGGTTGCGGCGAGCGGCAGCGTGCCGCCGGTCAGCGCCTTCGACAGCGTGACGATATCCGGAACCACGCCGGCGTCTTGGAACGCGAACATCGCGCCGGTACGGCCAAAGCCGGTGAAGATTTCATCGAAGATCAACAAAAGCTCGTAACGGTCTGCTAATGCACGCAAAGTTTGGATCACGTAGGCGTCGTGAAAGCGCATGCCGCCGGCGCCCTGCACCAAAGGCTCCACGATGATGGCCGCGACCGCTTCGGCTCGATCTGCCAGCATTGCCTCAAGCGCCGCCGTGCTCGCAGCATCCACCGGAAGATCGAGCACGATCTGCTGCGGCAAGAGCCCGCGGAATGCGGCGTGGAAGCTCCCTTCCGGGTCCGAAACCGCCATGGCGCCGGTGGTGTCGCCGTGATAGCCGCCCTTGAACGAAACGATCCGGTTGCGGCCGCGAACGCCGCGATTGCCCCAGTACTGCACCGCCATTTTCAGCGCGACCTCGACCGCGACCGATCCGGAATCGCTGAAAAACACGCGATCTAGCGCGGCAGGCGCGAGCAATGCCGTGAGCCGCTGCGCCAGCGTCAGCGCTGGCTCGTGCACGAGCCCGCCGAACATCACGTGCGGCATTTGCGCCAGCTGTCCCTCGACAGCGGCGCGGATATGCGGCTGGTTATAGCCGTGGCAGGCGGTCCACCACGAGGCAATGCCGTCAATGAGTTCGCGGCCGTCGGCCAGCACGATGCGGCAGCCGCGCGTTGCCGTGACTGCAAGCGGCGGGCTCATGGTCTTCATCTGCGCATAAGGCAGCCAGATATGGTCGAGGCCGGCCGGGTACCAATCCGGTGCGGGGCGCCCGCCTAGGGCCTTGTTTTCGCTGGTATTGCCCGACATTCGGCGCTTTCATGGAAGCCAACAGGCGCCATCATGCCTCCCGGAGTAGCCAACGTCACGTTGGTTCAAAGGTAAGGAGCCAATGCGCTCGCTCGATGAATTTGCCGGCGCCAAACTCGACGTGCTGGAACGGGCAAAGCTGCGCCGCAGCCCGGTGGTAACGGCGCGCGCCGGAATTTGGGCCGAGCGCGACGGCCGCCGTTTGCTGTCGTTTTCCTGCAACGACTACCTCAATCTCAGCCAGCACCCCGACGTAATCGCCGCGGCGATCGAGGCTCTGGCACGCTACGGCGTCGGCGCCGGCGCGTCGCGGCTGGTGACCGGCAATCATCCGCTCTATGCGGACCTCGAAAGCCGGCTGGCGCGGCTCAAAGGCGCCGCGGCAGCCTGCGTGTTCGGCTCGGGCTATCTCGCCAATACCGGCATCATTCCGGCCCTGGTCGGACCGCACGATCTCATTCTCGTCGACGAGCTCTCCCATGCCTGTATCCATGCCGGCGCCAAACTTTCCGGCGCCGCCGTTCAGCGTTATCGCCATGCCGACGCAAGCGACGCCGAAGCGCTGTTGGCCGCGCATCGCGGCGGCAAAAAGCGCGCGCTGATCGCGACCGATGGCGTTTTCTCCATGGACGGCGACCTGGCGCCGCTTGCCGCGCTGTCACAGCTGGCGCAGCGCTTCGATGCCTGGCTTCTCTGCGACGACGCGCACGGCCTCGGCGTCGTCGGCGGCGGCCGCGGTTCGAGCTTTGCCAATGGCGCGGCTGAGGTGCCGTTGCAAATGGGCACGCTGTCCAAAGCGGTCGGCGCCTATGGCGGCTATTTATGCGCTTCACGCGCCGTCATCGATTTCATGCAAACCCGCGCGCGAACCTTCATCTACTCCACCGGCCTGCCCCCGCCGGTGGTTGCCGCAGCGATAGCCTCACTGAACGTGATCGAGCGCGAGCCGGCTTATGCCGCAGAGCCGTTGCGCAAAGCCAAGGAATTTGCCCGCGCGCTCAACCTGCCTGAGGCACAAAGCGCCATCGTTCCCGTGATTGTCGGCGAGACCGATGCGGCGCTTGCCGCGTCCGAGCTGTTGCGCGGCGAGGGTTTTCTGGTGGTCGCGATCCGGCCGCCGACGGTGCCGGCGGGCACCGCGCGGCTGCGTTTCGCCTTCACCGCACAGCATCCCGATGCCGAGATCGCGCGGCTTGCGGACGTGGTGCGAAGCCGTGTCCTGAGGCACTGACGCGTGAGCGCCATCTTCATTGCCGGAACAGGAACCGAGGTGGGCAAGACCTATGTGGCGGCCTCGCTGGTCCGGCACTTGCGCCAGATGGGCCGCTTGGTCGACGCCATCAAGCCGGTCGTCAGCGGCTACGATCCAGCGCAAGCCGCGGCGAGCGACCCGGGCGTTCTGTTGAACGCGTTGGGTCTGCCGGTGACCGAGCAGGAGATCGACCGGATTTCGCCGTGGCGGTTTCGCGCCGCGCTATCGCCCGATCTTGCGGCGGAGCGCGAAGGGCGCAGCATCGACATCGATACGGTCATCAACTTCTGTCAGACCGCGATCGACCGGCGGCGCGATATTATGCTGATCGAAGGCGTGGGCGGCATCATGGTGCCGCTCGACGGCGAACGCACCATTCTCGACGTGATGATGGCGCTGCAATTGCCGCTCATCCTGGTCGCCGGCTCTTATCTCGGCACCATCAGCCACACGCTCACGGCGCTCGACGCGCTTTACCGGCGCAACATGCGGGTTTTGGCGATCGTCGTCAGCGAGACGGAGGGCTCGACCGTACCGCTCGACGACACGGTCGCGGCCATCGCGCGCTTTGCCGAACCGGTGTTCGGGCTGCCGCGCCGAGAGACCCAACCGGGCGGCAGACCAGACAATACGGCCGACGCTTTGAGCCGCATTTTCGGCCAATAGCGCACGGCCGCGGCCAAGACTCATTTACCGAAAGACTCATTTGCCGAAATAATGGACCTGCAGCACGGTTTCCAAGGTGCCTTCGAGATTGAACAGCGCGTGCAAGAGAAACGTCAGCAGCGTCGAGCCGCTGCGCAGGCGCATCCACCCCAAAAACAGGCCGATGACAAAAATCTGCAACACTCCGGTCCAGTCATATTGGACGTGCAGTCCCGCCCAGACGACGGAAATTGCGACGATCGCCGGCCCGGCCGAGCGTCGCGAGCGCGCCCAGCCGGGAAACAGAAATCCGCGAAACATGATCTCCTCGCCGGCCGGCGCGATAACGATGGCGCCGACCAGCATGGCGGGCAGCCAGCCTTCCGCGACAGCCGTGGTGTAGGATTGCAGCTGAAATGTCGTCACCAAATCGCGGCCGCTCAGGTAGAGCGCGGCGTCGCTGAGTGCGATGACGCCGATAAGGCAAACCACGCCGAGCGTCACATCGTGCGCTTGCGGCCAGCGCAGGGCAAAATACTCCGTTTGAGACGCGCCGCGCAGCCACACGGCCAACCCCAGCACGCCGATCGTGACCGGGTTGGAGATGAAAATGAACAGCGTAACCAGGGCGCCGTCGAACGGCGTTTGCAGGACCGAATTCCAGGTCCCCGCGCGCAGCCACAGCAGCAATCCAAAGCCGACGAATTGCCCCGCCAGGAAGGCGAGGACGGCCCAACCGAGCGTCGCCCAATAGCCCCAGATGCGCATCGTGGCCTCGTCATTCCGGGCCGCGGGCTAGAGCCCGCGAGCCTGGAATCCATAAACACTATTCACGCAATAAAAACTCGGCTTCAAATCACGGACACTGCGATCATGGATTCCGCGCTACGCGCGGCCCGCAAATAACATCGCGTTACGGTATCAAGATCGATGAGCCCGTGGTGTTGCGGCTTTCCAGATCCCGATGCGCTTTGACCGCGTCCTTGAGCGCGTATTTCTGATTGATCGGGATTTTGACTGCGCCCTTGCCGACGACGTCGAACAGATCGTTGGCGATGGCCAATAAATCCTCACGCTTGGCGGCATAAGTGTTGAGCGTCGGCCGCGTGGCGAACAGCGAGCCCTTGGTTTGCAGGATATTGATGTTGAAGGCGTCGACCTGCCCCGAAGCGCTGCCGTAGCTCACGAAATAGCCGAGCGGCTTTAGGCAATCGAGCGACGCCGGAAACGTGGTCTTGCCGATGCCGTCATAAACCACCTCGCACAGCTTGCCGCCGGTGATTTCTTTGGTCCGTGCGGCGAAATCCTCGTCGCGATAGAGGATGGTGTGATGGCAGCCATTGGCCTTGGCGAGCGCGGCCTTGTCCTTGGAGCCGACCGTGCCGATGACATTGGCGCCGAGATGGTTGGCCCATTGGCACAGGATCAAGCCGACGCCGCCGGCCGCGGCGTGAACGAAGACGTTCATGCCCTTCTCGACCTTGAACGTGCGGCGCAACAGATATTCCGCCGTCATGCCCTTGAGCATCATGGCGGCGGCCTGCTCGTAGCTGATATTCGCGGGCAGCTTGACGACACGGTCGCCCGGCACATTGCGTTCCGACGCGTAGCAGCCCAGCGCCACGACGTAACCGACGCGATCGCCGACCTTGAGGTCGGTGACGCCCGGACCGAGCGCGACGACCTCGCCGGCGCCTTCGTTCCCGGAGACAAACGGCAGGCCGACCGGGGACGGATACATGCCCATGCGGAAATAGGTGTCGATGAAATTGACGCCGCAAGCGTGTTGTTTGACCCGGATTTGGCCTTGCCCTGGAGCGGGCAGTTCGATCTCTTCGTAAGTTAAAACCTCGGGCCCGCCGACCTTATGGACGCGTACTGCCGCAACCATTTTCCTCTCCTTGAATTCGTCGGAATTGTTGAATGAAAGTCGGCCGGGATCATAGGCGCAGAAGCGTCGAACACAAGACGGTCAGGGGCACGGACATCGCCTTATTGACGACAATGACCAGAGTCCGCGCGGAATCTTAAGCCAGACGCCTTGACGGTCTTGAGTTTAATACGAAAATCGAAGGTGACAGGCCTTGAGATGATCATGAGACTTTGGCGTTGTTTTGCCGCGTTTGGGCTGCTTTCGTTCGCAATGATGCTCGCCCTCGGATCAAGGCCGGGGATGGCGCAATCGCGCGCGCATGTCTACCTGTTCCGTGGGCTTGCCGATGTTTTCTCGCTCGGCATGGACACCTTGGCGGGCGAACTTAACAAGCGCGGAGTCGATGCGACATCGCACAGTCACAACGACTGGAAATCAATCGCCGACAAGACCGCGGCGAACTACAAGGCCGGGAAGGAAGGACCGATCATCCTGATCGGTCATTCGCTCGGTGCCGACGCCGTGATGGAGATGGCCGACTACCTGGGCGACAAGGGAGTCCCGGTGGCGCTCATCGTGCCGTTTGACGCCACGCAATCGTTTCCGGTGCCAGGCAATGTCGCCCGTGTGCTCAACCTGACGCAGCGCGATTACGCCTATATGCGGCCGGGACCCGGCTTCCGGGGTTCGCTACGCAATGTCGATTTAAGCGCCGATCGGAACATCGATCATCTCAACATCGACAAGTCGCCGCGACTGCACGCTCAGGTGATCGGCGAGGTTCTCGCCATCGTCGGGGAACACCGCGCGGCTCCATCTGTTGCCGCAAAACCGGCGGCCACCGGCGCGGTCGCGGCAAGCGGCGCAAATGGCAACAGCGTGGCCCCGCCCGGAAACGGAGGAAGTGGAAACCCGGAACGACCACCCGCGGCGTCAGCCATGCCGCAGCGAGCACCAAAACCAGCCGCAGCGCCCCAAACGGTCAACCCGGCGCAAATACCCGACTGAGCGCGGATCGGCGATAAACGGTAGGCCATCAAGGTTGCAACGTTCTAGCCTTTCGCGGACTTCGTCGTCACCGTGCGCCCGAAACGTTGAGCACCGCGCCGCTGATATAAGACGCGGCGTCGGACAAGAGGAACAAGATGGCCTCGGCGATCTCGTCCGGCTCGCCGGGCCGGGCCATCGGAAGGAGCGGCGTGATCCGCTCCAGCCGTCCGGGTTCGTGGATGTCGGTCCTGGTCGGACCCGGCCGGATCGCATTGACGCGGACGCCCTCCTTCGCCACTTCGCGCGCCAGGCCGTTGGTGAGCGCATCGACCCCGCCTTTGGCGGCGGCATAAAACACGTATTCGCCGGCGCCGCCGGTGACCGAAGCGATCGAGGACAACAGCACGATCGAGCCGCCTTTGCCGCCTTGCGCCGTCGACATCCGCCGCACCGCCTCGCGCGCGCAGATCAAGGCGCCGAACAGATTGATATCGATCACCTCGCGGATGGTGTCTGCCGTGGCGACGTCGAGCCGCGAATTCTTGCCGCCAATGCCGGCGCTGTAGACAAAATGCGTGATCGCTCCGAGCGCCCGCGTCGTCTCGCCGAAGACGCTCACGATGTCGTCTTCCTTCGACATGTCGCCCTGCAGCGTGACGGCTTTGCCGCCGGATTTCTTCACCGCATCGGCGACTTTGGCCGCGGCATCGGCATTGCGGACATAATTGATGGCGACGTCGTAACCGTGCTCGGCGGCAAGCCGCGCCGTCGACGCGCCAATGCCGCGGCTGCCGCCGGCGATGAGAAGGACGGGTCGTGGCACAGCGTTACTCCCGCGTTAGGGATGATGCCGGCGCAGAAAGCCGACGCCGACGAAATAGATCGCAAGTAGGCACAAGCCCGCAAGGGCCCAGGAGCCGGGCTGAAGATTTTGCGCCACGGCAAAGATTGCGAGCGCCGCCCACAAGATCAGCGCCGCCGTCGTCAACCCGCGCAAATGCGCGATGCGCACCGGGTGGACGACGTGAAACGGCACGAAGGTCAGCGCCGCAAGCGCCGCGATCAGCGCGGCGCCGAGCCATGGCGTGGGTTTGAGTAGGAACAAATAAAACGCCGCCACGTTCCACAGCGCCGGAAAACCGCGAAAGTAATAATCGGAAGTCTTCATCAGCCGGTCGGCAAAATAGAGCGAACCGGTGACGACGATAAGGATGCCGAGCGAGATCGCGGCCGCTTGCGGCAACAGTTCGCTGGCGGCCAGTGCAAAGGCCGGCACGAACACGTAATTGAGAATATCGACCACGAGATCGAGCACGTCGCCCGACCAGCGCGGCAGTACTTCCGCAACACGGAGCCGCCTTGCAAAAGTGCCGTCGATGCCGTCGATGAAAAGTGCAATGCCCAACCAGACGAACATTCGCGGCCAATTGGCATCAACCGCGGCAATCAAGGCAAGAAGCGCGCAGGCCGCGCCGCAAGCGGTGAAAACATGCACGGCAAAAGCGGCCGTCCTCAGGACTGTCGGTTCGCTTTCCGGTACGGTTGGGTCCATAAGTTAAGCTTATACGTGAAATAGAAACTCGTACCCAATCGCTCTGTCCTGGCTGACCTTTCGACTATAGATCACCCGCAGGGCGGCACCGACTGAGAATGGCGATTGTAGGCATGTCCAGGGACCCATTTACCGCTGAAGTCATGGTGATCGGCGGCGGGCCGGCCGGGCTGGTCGGCGCTATCGCGCTTAAGGCGGCCGGCGTGGACGCGTTCTTGATCGCGCCGCCGGCCAAGCCCGATCAGCGGACGACCGCGCTGCTTTCGGGTTCAGTCGCCGCGCTGGAAACGCTGGGTGCGTGGCAAGTCTGCCGGCCGCATGCCGCGCCGTTGAAAAAACTTCGCATCGTCGACGATACCCAACGGCTATTTCGCGCACCCGAGATTCTTTTTGACGCCGCCGAAATCGAACTCGATGCGTTTGGCTACAACATCGAGAACCGGTATCTTTTGGCTGCACTCGAAGCCCGCGCCGCCGCACTGAACCTACCGCGTATCGCCGCGCCCGCACTCGCGATCAAGCCCGATGCGGACGGCGTCAGCATCGAATATACCGGCGGCGAAGCGCGCGTGCGGCTCGTGGTCGGCGCCGACGGAGCGCGGTCGCTGGCCCGCGCCGCAGCCGGAATCTCCACGCGGCGGCGGAGCTTTCCGCAAACGGCGCTGACGCTTAATCTCGGCCACGCCCGGCCGCACGACGACACATCGACCGAATTCCATACCGCGAGCGGTCCATTCACGCTCGTTCCCCTGCCCGGCCGACGTTCGAGCCTGGTCTGCGTGCTCGATCCGGCACGCGCTACCGAATTCGCCGCCATGGGTGATGCAGGTCTCTCGGCCGAGATCGAGCGCCGCGCCCATTCGCTCTTCGGCACGATGAGCGTCGAGCCCGGCCGCGGCGTTTTTCCGCTGGCGATCGAGACCGCCGACGCATGTGCCCGCGCGCGCATCGCGCTGGTCGGCGAAGCGGCTCACGTCGTGCCGCCCATCGGCGCGCAGGGTCTCAATCTTGGGCTCCGCGACGGCGCCACCATTGCCGAGATCGTTGCCGACGCGCGGCGGGACAACCGCGACATCGGCGCGCCCGATGTGCTGGCGCGCTACGAGACCCAGCGGCGGGCGGATGTGACCAGCCGCACCATCGCCGTCGATCTGTTGAACCGGAGCCTGCTCACCGATTTTTTTCCGGCGCATGGAGCGCGGGGAGTTTCACTCTATCTCGTCGACCGCATCGGGCCGTTGCGCCGCGCCTTGATGCGCGAAGGCGTCGCGCCTGCCGCCTCGCAGCCCCGGCTGATGCGCGGCGAGATGGTGTGAAGAGCGCTAATTCCTAGGCAGGAGTGCCGTGAAAAGCGGCTTGGCGAGGCCTCTCGATCATCCTACCGTTAGCTGTAAGGAACTCCCGGTATTCCCATGAAACTACCACGGAATTTTTTCAAACCGCTGGCGATCGGCGCGCCGGCTCCGCTACGGGAATTGCCACTACGGCTCGAGCGCATGATCCATTTCGTGCCGCCGCATATCGAGAAAGTGCGCGCCAAAGTGCCGGAGCTGGTGGCCCAGGTCGACGTCGTGCTCGGCAATCTCGAAGACGCCATTCCGGCCGACGCCAAGGAGGCGGCGCGCAAAGGCTTCATCGCAATGGCCAAGTCGTGCGACTTCGGCGAGACCGGTTTGTGGACGCGCATCAATGCGCTGAATTCACCCTGGGTGCTCGACGATATTACCGAGATCGTCGCGGCCATCGGGAGCAAGCTCGACGTCATCATGCTGCCGAAGGTCGAGGGCGCCTGGGACATCCATTACCTCGATCAGCTTCTCGCCCAGCTTGAAGCAAAGCATGGCGTGAAAAAGCCGATCCTCATTCACGCCATCCTGGAGACCGCCGAAGGCGTCGACAACGTTACCTCGATCGCGGTCGCCTCGCCGCGCATGCACGGCATCAGTCTCGGTCCCGCCGATCTGGCCGCTTCGCGCGCCATGAAAACGACGCGCGTCGGCGGCGGCCATCCCGACTACAAGGTGCTGGCGGATACCGGCGCGTCCGACGCGCCGCGCGTCGCCTATCAGCAGGATCTCTGGCACTATACCATCGCGAAAATGGTCGATGCCTGCGCCGCGGCCGGCATCAAGCCGTTCTACGGTCCGTTCGGCGATTTTGCCGACAGCGCGGCCTGCGAGGCGCAATTCCGCAACGCCTTCCTGATGGGCTGCGTCGGCGCCTGGACGCTGCATCCGAGCCAGGTGCCGATCGCCAAGCGGGTATTCTCGCCGGACCCGGCCGAAGTCGCCTTCGCCAAAAAGATCATCGCCGCCATGCCGGACGGCAGCGGCGCGGCGATGATCGACGGCAAGATGCAGGACGATGCGACCTGGAAACAGGCCAAGGTGCTGGTCGATTTGGCCGGGCTCGTTGCCGAGAAGGACCCCGAAATGGGGCAGCGTTACCGGCTATGAACGATAGTTCCCTAAGTTCCTACGAACTGCGACATGATCGTTGCCTTGTCGCCCCGCTAAGGCTGTAAAATGCGCCCTGCGATGGAAAAGATTCGGAACGCCAAATACCAAATCGGCCAGGTCGTCCGGCACCGGCTTTATCCGTTCCGCGGCGTGGTATTCGATATCGATCCGGTCTTCGATAACACCGAGGAATGGTACCAGGCGATCCCCGTCGAGGTGCGGCCGCGCAAGGACCAGCCGTTCTATCATCTGTTCGCCGAGAACGACGAGACCGAATACGTCGCCTATGTCTCGGAACAGAACTTATTGCCTGACACCAGCGGCGAGCCGGTGCGCCATCCGCAGGTCGCCGAGGTTTTCGTCAAGGACGGCAAAGGCGGCTATCGCCCGCGCTCGGCGATGATGCACTGACAGCTTTGTAGCGGCGACGCCGGATCGACGGTGCAGCGTTTCACGCCGCACCGCGTCCGGGAAAGACTTCATTACTTTTTCGGCGGTGCTGCGGGCGGCGGCGCCGAAGCGCCCGGCGCGCCCTGCTGTTGCTCGAGCTTCTGGCGGGCCTCGTCGGCACGCCGTTGCAGCTCATCCTGCAACTTCTTCTGCTGCTCCTCGAACACTTTCGGATCGGTCGGCGGCCCATCATAGGCCTTGGCGAAATCGGTGAGCGGCAGAACCAGGCTGATCGGCTGGCCGGTCGAATTGATCGCCTGAACGACGAGGCCCTGTCCCTTTTTCATCTTCGCGATCATGTCGGCGGTGGCTTCGTAATCCGCCATGCAGCCATTGGTGAAACAGATCACGTAAGGCGCGGTCATCGGCTGGTTCTGATCGATGATCACGCGGGTGCCGTGGATGAGCTGCATGCCGAGCGGCAAGGTGACGCGCAGGATTTTCTTCGGCTCGCCCTCCGGCTCGATCAGCACGGCAGCGACCACCGGCATGCCGGATTCGATGCGGGCGTCCTTGCCGGTGAAGCAGACCTGCTTGGAATTGGGATCGTTCTGGTTCTTGAGGCAGAATTTGGTCCACGGCGAATAGATCAACTGGACCGGCTGTTGCTGCTGCTCGCCCTGCGCGGGAGCCTGCGGCTGCGCTGCGGGAGCAGCCGGCGCCGCCGGTGCGGCTGGCTTTTTCGCAGCCGGTTTCGGCGCTTGCGCGAATGCCAGCGACCCGGCGGCCATTTGCAGCCCGAGTGCGAGCGCGACGCCGAGCAACGCCCGCTGGCTCAATTTTTTGGCCATGGTTTTTTTGGCCATGGTTTTTTTGGCCATGGTTTTGGTAGTGGCAGCGAGCGTCCGGCCCACCGGCCGAGCCGGTGCCGACGCGTTACGATAATTCATGAGATGCAGTTCCTCTTTAATGCTGCCACCCGCATTTCGACCCAGATCGAAGGGCTTGGGCGAGCGCGTGGTCAGAATTGACTGTCAATGATCCAATATCGCCGCAGCCGACATCTGCCGCGCCGCGCAGGCCCCCGCGGGACGGTCAATTGACGCAGAATACGGCAACACCGTGTCTCCTTCTCGCCCCTTGGCCCGGCCCAATAGCGCAATTGCGCCGCCAGATAAAGCCCGACGGCGAACTAGTTTGCGGCAAAGGACGCCATTGCGTGCGGCACGTCGGCGGCCTGACCGGCGCAGCGTGGTACATTCCGCCTGTCGTCGACCGAATCGCGTTCAACGCTTCCCCGAGGCAACCCTGCGCACTTTCGGATTGCGAATGCGGGGCGCTGTTAGCGGCGCCCAATTGCTCGCCGGCATGCTGGTCGGCTGCGCGCTACCGGCGGTGGCCGAGCCGACCCAAATTGTCGCAACGGATGTCATTGCCAAGCCTGCGATTGTCCAGCCTGCGATTGCCAATTCTGCCCTTGCCAATTCTGCCCTTGCCATGCACGGGGCGCCCGCCCTGCCCGATGACTTTACCGCGCTTCCTTATGTTGATCCCGATGCGCCGCAGGGCGGCCGGCTGATCGAGGGCGTGCTCGGCACCTTCGACAGTCTCAATCCGCTCATCGTCCAAGGTCTGGCCGTGCAGCCGGTGCGCGGCTACGTCATCGAAAGCTTGCTGGCCCGCAGCTACGACGAGCCGTTCACGCTGTACGGTTTGTTGGCGCGGACTGTCGAGACCGACACGGCGCGAAGCTACGTGACGTTCACGCTCGATCCGGCCGCGCATTTTTCCGACGGCACCCCGGTCACCGCCGCGGACGTGGTGTTTTCCTGGCAGCTTCTGCGCGACCACGGCCGGCCCAATCACCGCACTTATTATTCCCGGGTGGCCAAGGCGGAAATCCTCGGCGCTCGCGTGGTGCGTTTCGATTTCGCCGATACCAGCGACCGAGAGTTGCCGCTGATCCTCGGACTGATGCCGGTACTGCCGCAACATGCGATCGACGTCGCGACTTTCGAGAACTCGAGCTTGGCCAAGCCCGTTGGCAGCGGCCCCTATGTCGTCGCCGCCGTCGATGCGGGAAAAAGCGTCACCTTCAAGCGCGATCCCAATTATTGGGGCCGCGCGCTTGCGATCAATCGCGGCCTGTGGAATTTCGACGAATTGCGTTTCGATTTTTATCGCGACGACAACGCCTATTTTGAAGCCTTCAAGGCCGGGCTTTACGACGTGCGGGCAGAAACCGATCCGACTCGCTGGCAGACCGGTTATGGATTTCCTGCCGCGCGCGACGGCCGCATCGTCAAGGAAAAATTCCGCAGCGGTTTGCCGAAATTCGCTTCCGACTTCGTCTTCAACACCCGCCGGCCGATTTTTGCCGATATCCGCGTGCGCCAGGCCATTGCTCTATTGTTTGATTTTCAATGGGTCAACCGCAACTTTTTCTACAATCTGTATCGGCGCAGCGCGAGCTTCTTCGACGACAGCGAGCTGTCCGCTTACCACCGTCCCGCGGATCAAAACGAGCGTGCGCTGTTAGCGCCCTATCCGAATGCAGTTACCCCCGATGTCCTCGACGGCACCTGGTCGCCGCCGGTTACCGACGGGTCGGGACGCGACCGCGCCACGCTGCGCCAGGCGCTCGGTCTGCTCGAAGCCGCCGGCTATGAGCTCAAAGGCACGACACTGCGCGATCGCGCAAGCGGGCGGCCGTTCACGTTCGAAATCATGGTGACCAACCGCGACGACGAACGCCTGGCGCTCGCTTTTTCCACCATGCTGGCGCGCGCCGGCATCGCTTCGCAGGTTCGTCTGGTCGACTCCGTGCAATACGAGACGCGGCTGGCGTCGTTCGATTTCGACATGATCGAATACCGCTGGGACGAGTCGCTCTCGCCGGGCAATGAGCAGAACATCTATTGGAGTTCGGCGGCGGCGGATGAACAAGGCTCGCGCAACTATATCGGCGTCAAAAGCGCCGCGGTCGACGCCATGATCGCCGCTGTGTTGCGCGCGGGCACGCGGCCCGATCTGGTCGATGCCGTGCGCGCGCTCGACCGCGTGCTGATATCCGGCGCATTCGTCGTGCCGCTGTTTTATCTTCCCGAGCAATGGGTGGCGCGCTGGAATTACATCCAGCATCCGGCGCGCACCTCGCTGTACGGATACCTGCCGGAAACCTGGTGGCGGCAACCGGCCAAAAGTCCGAAATGATCCCGCCGGCAATGCTCCGCAATGCAATAATACGCCAATGATTCTTGGCGCTCCCACAGCCGCAGCAGGCGTGACGCCGCACGCCCAGAACCGCATCACGCTCGACGACTTGTTTCGTCGGGCGGCGGCGCGACGACCGGGTGCGATCGCGCTTGCCGATGCGCCGAACCGGCAAACCTTCAGCGACGGCCCGCCGTTGCGGCTGTCCTACGCCGAGGCCGACCGGATGATTTCGGCGATCGCCGGCCGGCTGCGCCGCATGGGGTTGCCGACCGACGCGATCGTCGGCATCCAGATGCCGAACATCGTCGAGCATGTCTTGACCGTCCTCGGCGTGCTGCGCGCGGGCTTGATCGCGGCGCCGCTGCCGCTGTTGTGGCGGCGCGCCGACGCCGTCACGGCGCTGGCACGGGTCGGCGCCAAAGCGCTCGTCGCCTGCCGCCGTGTCGGCGGTTTCGAACTGTGTCGGTTGGCGACGCACGTCGCCGCGGAGGTATTTTCGATCCGCTATGTGTGCGGCTTCGGTGGCGACCTGCCCGACGGCGTGGTGCCGTTCGACGATCTCTTCACCGCGGCCAAACTCGATCCCGTTCCGCCGCTCGACCGCAACGGCAATGCCGCAGCCCATCTCGCCCTGATAAGTTTCGAAGTCGGCGAGGATGGGCCGGTGCCGGTCGCGCGCCGCCACCTCGAACTTTTGGCCGGCGGATTGTGCGCGCTGTTCGAAAGCGGGCTCGAACAAGACACCGGCGTGGTCTCGGCCATCGCGCCCGCGTCGTTCGCCGGCATCTGCCTCACGCTCGTGCCCTGGCTCCTGACCGGCGGCACGCTTTCGCTGCATCACCCGTTCGATGCCGACATATTCGCACGCCAGCGCCGCGACGCGCGCGCCGGGACGCTGATCCTGCCCGCCGCGGTGGCGTTTCGCCTCGCCGAGACCGGGCTGTTCGCGCGCGAAGGGCCAACGACGGTGCTGGCGGCCTGGCATGCGCCGGAACAGCTTGCCGCCAGCCCGGAATGGCCGGAGCGCGACGCCGTCCTCGTCGACGTGTCGATTTTCGGCGAAGCGGGCGTGGTCGCGGCGCGGCGCGGCATCGGCGGCCGTCCGGCCGCGCTGCCGCTTGGCCGGGTCGGCGCGCCGCGCGACGCCGAGGGCGCCAATGGCGTAGTGACCGTCGTCGAACTTGCCGCGACCGCGACCGGCACTTTGGCGCTGCGCGGCCCGATGGTGCCGCGGCTTAGCTTTCCGCCGGGCATCGAGCGCTCCGACCAGCCGCATTTCGAGATCGGCCGCGACGGCTTCGTCGACAGCGGCTACCCCTGCCGGGTCGATCCGATAAGCAACGCCCTGGTCGTCACCGGCGCGCCCTCCGGCATCGTCAATGTCGGCTCGTATCGCTTCCCGCTGTGCACGCTGCTCGAAACGATCGGCCGCATCGACGGCGGCGCGGCGCTCGCAGCGCTGCCCGATCCGCTGACCGGCCATCGCCTCGTCGGCACCGCGGCCGATCTCGAAGCCATGGCCGCGGCGCTCGGCGCACTCGGGGTCAATCCGCTGGTCACCGCTGCGTTCGGCGAGCGCGGCGAGCAGGTTTTGCGCGAGGCGGTTGCCGCCGGATGAGGTTTTGGCCCCGCTTCTTCGCGGCCGCGTTGACGGGCCATTAACAGCGCTTTGGCATGGTGAGAGGTCGTTTTTTGTAAAAGTCCGCATTCCTGGCGTTGAGCCACCATGGCGCTGCAAGGTCCGTTCGCCGTCATTGCCGACAGCCCGGCCCCGGATGTCATGGATGCGCTGCGTGCAGCGGGCGCTTTCCCGATCATCGAAGCGACCTGGGCCGACGCCCCGGCCGCGCTCGCTGCCGTCGAGCCCGAGGCGGTCATTCTGGCCGAGCCTTGCCCCGACCGTTCGCGCGCCGCGGCGCTCGCCGATCTGTTGGGCGCGCAGCGGCAAAAGGGCGGCGGCCTGTACATGCCGGTGATCGCCCGCACCCGCGATGACGGCGCGGCGTCGGTGCCGCACGCGCTTGCCATTGCCGCTAATGCTTCCCCGCAGCGGCTCGTGCGGCGGCTCGCTACGGCGCTGCGCATCCGCTCGCTGCACGGCACGGTATTGCGTCGCATGCGCACGCTCACCTCGCGCGGCGAACAAATACCGGAATTGTCGAACGCCGATCCGCCCGACGAAGCAAACGTGCTGGTCGCCGGACGCGGACGCGCCTATCCGGGCCTTTCGGTCGCGGTCGGCGAGCGGGTCGGCGTGGTCGGCGCGCTTTCCGTCGAGAGCGCGGCGCGCGCGCTTAACGTCCGCGACATCGACGGCATGGTGATCGGCGACGGCTTCAGCCCGAAAATCGTCGAGGCTTTATTGACCGTGGTCGCCGAGGACATGCGCTTTCGCGATCTGCCGGTCGCGGTGCTCGGCGGTCATCCGTCCGTGATCGAGCCGTTTGCCATCGAGATCGCCAATCTCGAACGCATTGCCGAAGGCCCGCAACGGCTAGTCGAACGCTTCCTGCCCTATGTCCGGGCGCATGCCTTCAGCCAACGCCTCAAGCGCATGCTCAAATCGCTCGACGCCAAAGGCATGCTCGATCCCGACACCGGGCTCCTCGCCCACGACGCGTTCTGGCGCGATCTCAACCGCGCCGTCGGCGACGCCGAAAAGCGCGGCGTCGGCCTGTCGATCGCGCGCTTTTCCTTCGAACGCCATGACCGGCGCGTGAGCCTCGACGCCGCGCGCCTCGTCGGCCGCTTGATGCGCCAGGTCGATTTCGCCTGCCGGGAAGCCGACCATTCCATCTTCGCGGTCTTCACCGAGACCGATCTGCGCGCCGCCCATGTCGTGGCGCGGCGCATCGCCAGCGTGCTCAAGAACACCATGCTGGCGCCGGACCGCAAAAGCGGCGGCATCGACACGGCGGTGACGCTCGCCACTTTGAAATCGACCGACAGCGTCGATTCGCTGATCGCGCGCGTGGTCGGCGAGGTGGCCGCCGGATGATTCTTGATCGCGCGGACGACGGCTAGCCCGTATCCAGCAAGCCGACAGATGCGCTAGGCTCTGATACGAATCGAAGGTTTCCGATGGCCGATGCTTCCGAAGCGCGCGCGTCTGTGCATGTCGATGTGGTCTCCGACATCGTCTGCCCGTGGTGCTATATCGGCAAGCGCCGGCTCGAAGGCGCCATCGCGCTGACGCCCGATATCAGCGTCGACATCAATTGGCGGCCGTATTTCCTCAACACCTGGATTCCGCGCGACGGCATCGACCGGCAGACTTATCTGGAAACCAAATTCGGCTCGGTCGAGCGTTACGCCGTGATCGCCGAGCGCATTGCCTCGGCCGCCGCGATGGAGGGGCTCGCTTATAATCCCGACAAGATCGGCCGGCAGCCCAACACGCTCGACTGCCATCGGCTCATCCTGTGGTCGCGCAGCGCCACCGATCCAGCGCGCATGAAGCAGCGGCTGATGGAGCTGTATTTCGCCGAGGGCGCCGATCTGAGCGACCCCCGGATGCTGATCCAGGCCGCGGTGGATTGCGGCCTGGACGGCGATCTCGTGCGCCGCTTGCTGGCGAGCGACGCCGATATCGATCGCGTCGAAAGCGAGGCCAATTCCGCCAAGGAAGCCGGCATCGACGGCGTGCCGTGCTTTATCTTCGGCTCGAGCGTCATCGTCACCGGCGCGCAATCGCCGGAATATCTGGCGAGCGCGATCGAGCGCACCTCGGGGCGGCATACAAGGCTGCGGGCGTAACGGAAACACGCCTGTCCCAGCCCAGTGAGAGCACCTCACGCGCCGATCGTAGCTCGAACGAGTGACGCTATTTGCTGCACTGCACCCAGGAATTACGCACCGGGATCAACCAACCCTCAACGATATGCGGCTAAAAAGACCGGAATATTCAGTCGGCATCGCCTATGACCGAAGACCTTGTGACCAAAGACCTTGCGACCAAGGACCTGGTGCAAAAGCTCTCGCCGCAGATTGCTCCGGAGGGAGCCAAAGACATGTCGGCGCCCTGCCCCAAATGCCGGGCCGCCATGGTCTATGTGACGGCGCTGCCGCACCCCCACGCCCCGAAAATGCGGCGAACGGTGTTTCTTTGCGCGCCCTGCAATCAAACCCGGAATTATTCGCTTTCGGCGGCCATGGCCGAGGCTTACGCCGTGCTGTTGGCGCCGCCGTCCGAACCGGCCGCCTGACGCGAGAGGCGCCGTAGTCCTTCGGCTCGCGGACGGATCCGGCTGACCTATCCGCAACACCCTGCCGCGCCGTCGGCGGCCGCTTCGGTGAGCGACACGCCGCATTCGCCGCAGCGATAGATGCGCAGGTCCGACAGGCCTTCGCTTCGCGGCGCGATGCGCGCCAGATGCATCGCTCGCCCGCAGTTCGGGCAGCAAGGCCCGGCCGTGATGGAATTGCCGGCCGGCCGCAACGAATTCTGTATCGCCAACATCATGGACCTCACTGGCGCGCATGAGCACTGTGCGCTTGATTACGCGTTCTCAAACGCATGATTGAAATTCAAACAGTCGTTTGAGACGCGGGCGAGCCGGAAATAAGGTGATGTTGTGATTTGGCACGGGTCGCGGCGGGTCGATGGACTTTGTGCCATGTCCGCGCTGCGATGACATATTGTGATATTCTGGCCACTCACGATGGGGTGGACTCTTGCCGACGATCGCCTACTTCCTTGGCATTGCGGTCCGGATGTTCTTCAATGACCACGATCCGCCGCACTTTCATGCACGGTATCAGCAGTTTCGCGCGCGTGTGCGGATCGACGATGGACAGATTATCGACGGCCGCCTGCCGCCGACGGTGGCGCGGTTGGTGACGGAATGGACCGCCTTACGGCGCAATGAGCTGATGAAGAACTGGATTGCAGCGCGCACCGATGGAAAGCTTGAGCGCATTGAAGGACTCGAATGATGATCGACGTCATCGGCATTCGCCGCTTAGGCGGCTTCAAGCTTGAAATCGAATTCTCCGACGGCACCACTGGAGTTCGCGATTTCGAATCTGTCCGCGAAAAGACCGGCCCGATGGCGGAGGCGTTAAAGGACCCGGCCTATTTCGCCCGCGTCTTTATCGAGGACGGCGCGCTGACTTGGCCCAACGGCTACGACTGGGACCCCATCGCGCTCCACGACGATATGAAGCGCGCGGGACTGCTGCGGCGCGTTCATGCGGCGGAGTGAGGTGCCCTCCCCTCATCATTGCCGGACAAAAGGCGCGAAGCGCCGTCTTCGTGCAAGCCCATCCGGCAATCCAAGCGGCAATTACGGCAATTACGGTGACAGGTACAATTACGGTGACAGTGCACTTAATTGCCGGGCTCCAGGCCGGTTAGGTCGACTATGCGGGCGGCAACACGTTGGGTTCAGCCTTGCTCGTTCTCGCCAAAGAGCGCTGGAATATCGCGATGGCCCTCAATCACGTTGACAATTTCCAGTACGTCGCCGACGTAGCGAAAGAAAATGACGTACGATTTGTGCGGATGGCTGCGCAGATCGGGGCGCAGTTCCATCCGTGGGCGACCCATGACGATCGGAGCAGCAGCCAGCGCGTTACACTTTTGACGAAGCTCGTGAACGAAGCGTCGCGCAGTCTCGCCGCTTCCGCTCTGCTCTCTGATATATCGGTAGATTTGCCCAAGGTCGTTGCGCGCGGTTACCGTGTAGCGAATGCGCGCCACTATCAGCGCTCCTTGCGCTCCGCATCCACGTGCACCTGCTCGATATAGGCGGCGACTTCCTGATCAGTGTAACTGCCGCTTTGCTCGATCGATCGGTCGATGGTCTCCCGCAGCGCCTCAAGCTTGGCCCGCTCTTCGAGCGTCAGGGACTGGAGGATGCGGACCTTCTCCTCAACTTCGGCCAGCGCCGACGCGGCCCAATCCTGCGCCTCCTGCGGCCAAGTGGCGACGCGGTCGAGCAGGGTTTCGAGACGCTTGTTCATGTTCGGCAGACTACCACGCGGGAGCGGCGAAATCATCTGCAGTTTCCACGGCGGCCACCGTAGGGATGCCCCTATGGCTACGCCGCCTTCGCCCCCTTCTCCGCGATGCCGACCAGCGTGCGCAAAATATCCGTGGCGCCCTTGAGGCGCTCCTCCGCGCTGTCCCATTCGTCGAAGAACACGACTTTCTGATCGGGCCGCACCCGCGCGCCGACCGGGTGTTTGGCGATGTAGGAGATGAGCCCCTCGGGATTGGCGAAGATGTTGTCGCGGAACGACAGCACCGCGCCTTTGGGGCCGACTTCGATCTTCTCGACATTGGCGCGGCGGCACAGCGATTTGATGGCGACGATCGCTAAAAGGTACTCGACTTCCTCCGGCAAGGGGCCGAAGCGATCGACCAGCTCGGCGCCGAATGACTCGATGTCGCGGTCGTCCTCGATCTCCGACAGCCGGCGGTAGAGCGCGAGCCGCACCGGCAGGTCGGTGACGTAGTCCTCCGGAATGAGCACGGCCGTGCCGATGGTGATTTGCGGCGACCATTTGTCGGCGGCGGGCGCGGTAATACCCGCTTTCATCGAGGCCACCGCCTCTTCCAGCATCTGCTGATAAAGCTCGAACCCGACTTCCTTGATGTGGCCGGACTGCTCGTCGCCAAGGAGATTGCCGGCGCCGCGGATGTCGAGATCGTGGGAGGCGAGCTGGAAACCGGCGCCGAGCGTGTCGAGCGATTGCAAAACTTTGAGGCGGCGCTCGGCTTGCGGCGTGATTTTGCGCCCGGCGGGCAGCGTCAACAGGGCGTAAGCCCGTAACTTGGCGCGGCCGACGCGGCCGCGCAGCTGATAGATTTGCGCCAGCCCGAACATGTCGGCGCGGTGCACGATCAGCGTATTGGCGGTCGGGATGTCGAGGCCGGATTCGATGATGGTGGTCGACAATAGCACGTCGAACTTGCCGTCGTAAAAAGCGGACATGATATCTTCGAGCACGGTGGCGGCCATCTGGCCGTGCGCCACCGCGACGCGCACTTCCGGTACGTTCTTGTCGAGGAAGGTTTTGGCGTCGGCGAGATCCTCGATGCGCGGGCAGACATAGAACGCTTGCCCGCCGCGATAGCGCTCGCGCAGCAAGGCCTCGCGCACCGTGACCGGATCGAACGGCGAGACGAAGGTGCGCACCGCGAGCCGATCGACCGGCGGCGTGGCAATGATCGACATGTCGCGCACGCCGGAGAGCGCCAGCTGCAAGGTGCGCGGGATCGGGGTGGCGGTGAGCGTGAGCACATGCACCTCGGCGCGCAGCTGCTTGAGCTTTTCCTTATGCGCGACGCCAAAATGCTGCTCCTCGTCGACCACGATCAGCCCGAGGTCCTTGAACTTGATGGTCTTGCCGAGGAGCGCATGGGTGCCGATGACGATATCGACGGTGCCTTCGGCGAGGCCTTTTTTGACCGCGGCCAGTTCCTTGGCCGAGACCAGTCTTGACGCTTGCGCGATGTGAACGGGATAGCCCTTGAGACGATCGGAAAACGTCTTGAAATGCTGGCGCGACAACAGCGTGGTCGGCACCACGACCGCGACCTGCTTGCCGTTCATCGCCGCGATGAAAGCGGCGCGCAAAGCCACTTCGGTCTTGCCGAAGCCGACGTCACCGCAGATGAGCCGGTCCATCGGCCGGCCGGAGCCGAGATCGTTGTTGACGGCGGCAATCGCGGCCTCCTGGTCGTCGGTCTCCTCGTAGGGGAAGCCGGCGCAGAATTCGTCGTAGAGGCCTGAGCCGACCGCAAGCCGCGGCGCTTCGCGAAGCTGCCGCTCGGCGGCGACCTTGATCAATTCGCCGGCGATTTCGCGGATGCGGTTTTTCATCCGCGCCTTGCGCGTCTGCCATGCCGAACTGCCGAGCCGGTCGAGCTCGGCGCCAGCCTCCTCGGAGCCATAGCGCGACAAAAGCTCGATGTTCTCGACCGGCAGAAACAGCTTGTCGCCGCCGGCATAATGGATTTCCAGGCAGTCGTGCGGCGCGCCGGCGGCCTCGATCGCGCGCAGCCCGATGAAGCGGCCGATGCCGTGATCGACATGGACGACGAGATCGCCGGCGGAGAGACTCGTGACTTCGGCGATGAAATTATCGGCGCGCTTGGATTGGCGGCGGCTGCGCACGAGGCGCTCGCCCAAAATGTCCTGCTCGGTAATCAGCGCCGTATCGGCGGTCTCGAAGCCGGATTCGAGGCCGAGCACCGCGAGCGCGACCTGGGGGCGCGGCAAAGCCAGCGCTTGCGGCCATGACGCGACCGGCGTCAGATTGTGCAGGCCGTGCTCGGCAAGCACATGCGCCATGCGCTCGCGCGAGCCGTCGCTCCACAGCGCGATCACGGCGCGTTTGCCGGACGCTTGTAGCGCGTGGACGTGCTTGGTCACCGCTTCGAATACATTGGCGCCGGGCGTCGCTCGCTCGGCGGTGAAGTTATGGCCGGCATGGGCGCCGACCTCGATGACCGCCTCCCTACCCTCCCCCGCGTGCGGAGGAGGGTTGGCTGGGGATGGCGTCGCGAACGGCGTCAGCCGCGCCAGCGCGGATTTTTCGAGGAGCGCGCCCCATTCGGCCGCGGCGAGATAGAGCCGGTCCGGCGGCAGCGGTTTATATGGAGCGCCGGCGCCCGAGTGATCCAGCGCCTCCTTGCGCGCTTCATAATAGTCGGCGATCTGCGCCAGCCGTTCGTGCGCGGCTTCCTCGGCCAGCGGCTCGATCGCAATGGGGCTGCCTTCGAAATAGTCGAAGACGGTTGCCATGCGCGGGTGGAACAGCGGCAGCCAATGCTCCATGCCGGCATGGCGGCGGCCTTCGCTGACGGATTCATAGAGCACGTCGTCGGGCCCGGCGGCGCCGAAAGCGGCGACATAGCCGGTGCGGAAGGCCCGGATGGTGTCGCTGGTGAGCTGAAACTCCGCCATAGGGACGAGATCGAGCGCACGAAGCTCTGCCGCGGTGCGCTGAGTCTCCGGATCGAAACTCCTGATCGATTCCAGCGTGTCGCCGAAGAAATCGAGCCGCACCGGCTCAGCCATGCCCGGCGCGAATAGATCGACGATGCCGCCGCGCACCGCATAGTCGCCGGCTTCGCGCACAGTGGCGGCGCGGTTAAAGCCGTTGAGATCGAGCCAGGCGGTGATGCCCGCCATCGGCAAGATGTTGCCGGGCGCCGCCGAGAGCGACTGCTTGGCAATGAGATCGCGCGCCGGCACGCGCTGCAATGCGGCATTGACGGTGGTGAGCAGCACGGCCGGATGCTCGCGGCCGCGCACGCGGGCCAACCGCGCCAACGTCATCATGCGCTGCGCCACCACGGCGGCGTGCGGCGGGACGCGGTCATAAGGCAGGCAATCCCAGGCCGGGAATTCCAAAACCTCGATGTCGGGCGCGAAGAAGGATAGCGCACGCGACAGCATCGCCATGCGCGGGCCGTCGCGGCAGACCACCGCAATCGAAATCGCCGGTGGTTTGGCGCCGGATGCGACGGCGCGGGCGAGATCGGCAACAACCAGGCCTTCGGCGCCGTCGGCAATGCCGGCCAGCGTCAGCACCCGTCCGGGCGCAAGCCGCTCGGCCGGCGATTTCATCAGGGCGGGATGAGGGACCTGTGCCGCCATTTACGCCTTCGGCTGCGCCGCGGTTTGAACGTGAAAGCCGATGAGCTGGCGCAGCACCGCGGTGTCGTAGTCCGCGGGCACGGCTTCCGCGCCCACCACCCAGGCATAGAGCGCGGCATTGGGCACTTCGATCAGCCGCTCGAAATCGTCGAGCGAGGGCTCGTCGAACTTGTCGATAAAAGCGTCCGCGAAGCGGCCGACGATGAGGTCGGTTTCGCGCACGCCGCGCCGCCACGCCCGAAACAACAGCTTGCGGCGGCGCACATCCAGTCCATGGCTCGAGCGTTGCGTCATCGTGTTCCATTTTCTATGGCGCATGATCCTTACGGAAAACCGGTAGCCACTTTTCCGGGATCATGCGCGGCAAACGCCGAAAGCCCGGACGCGGCCGGGCGTGCGGTATATAGAGGGCGAGCCCGCGCTTGTCATGGCCCGCGCCAGCGGGCCATCCAGTATTCTCTGCCGCGATACGCCGATTACTGGATCATCCGCCTTCGCGGATGATGACGGTATAGAATAAGTTCATGCGCCCGCCGGTTCTCAATCCGCTGTTTGCCTCGCTCTCGGCCCTGCCGGGCGTCGGGCCGAAGCTGGAGAAGCTGTTCGGCCGGCTTTTGGCGCGCGACGGCGAGGCGGCACGCGTCATCGATCTGCTGTTCCACCTGCCGGCCGGGTTCGTCGACCGGCGTAACCAGCCCAAACTCTCCGAGGTCGTTCCCGACACCGTGGTGACGGTCGCGGTCACCGTCGACCGGCACCGGCCGCCGCCGCCGAACCGGCCGCGCGCGCCCTACAATATCGACGCGAGCGACGACACCAACACGCTGATGATCACCTATTTCAATGCGCGCAAAGATTATCTGGAAAAGCAGTTTCCAGAAGGCGCGCTGCGCTACGTGTCGGGCACCGCGACCCTGTATGACGGCCATTTACAGATGCTGCATCCCGACCGCGTGGTCGACGCGGCGGGGTTTGCCAACCTGCCGCTGATCGATCCGGTCTATCCGCTCACCGAGGGGCTGCATCCGAACCAAATACGCAAGGCGATCGACCTTGCGCTCGATCGCCTGCCGGCGCTGCCGGAATGGCAGGATGCGGAGTGGCGCAAGCGCAACGCTTTTCCGAGCTTCGCCGACGCGTTGCGGGTGGTCCATCGTCCCGCGGCGCCCGAGGATATCGAGCCGCAAAGCCCGGCCTGGTCGCGGCTCGCCTATGACGAATTGCTGGCGAGCCAGCTCGCCCTGGCGCTGTTGCGCGCGCATATGCGCGGCCGGGCCGGCCGCGGCAGCGCCGCCGAGGGTTTGCTGCGCGCGCGCATCGTCAAGGCGCTGCCCTATGCGCTGACGCCGTCGCAGACGCGCGCGGTCGCCGATATCGTCGCCGATCTGGCGCAGCCGCAACGCATGCTGCGGCTTCTCCACGGCGACGTCGGCTCGGGCAAGACGGTGGTGGCGCTTTTGGCCGCGGCGCATGTGATCGAGGCCGGCCGCCAGGCGGCGTTGATGGCGCCGACCGAAATTCTGGCGCGCCAGCATTTTTCCACCATTGCGCCGCTGGCGCGCGCCGCCGGCCTCCGGCTCGCCATCCTCACTGGGCGCGAGCGCGGCCGCGAGCGCGAAGAGATTCTGTCCGCGTTGGCCGCCGGCGATATCGACTTGATCGTCGGCACCCATGCGCTGTTTCAGGAAAACGTGGCGTTCCACGATCTGGCTTTGGCGATCGTCGACGAGCAGCACCGCTTCGGCGTGCACCAGCGGCTGGCGCTCGCCCGCAAGGGCGAGGCGGTCGATCTCCTCGTGCTCACGGCAACGCCGATCCCGCGCACTTTGGTGCTGACCTATTTCGGCGACATGGACATTTCGGAATTGCGCGAGAAGCCCGCCGGCCGGCAGAAGGTCGATACGCGCGCGGTGCCGCTGGATCGTCTCAGCGAAGTCGTCGATGCCGTGGCGCGCGCGCTGGAGGCCGGCCGCCGCGTTTATTGGGTCTGCCCGCTGGTCGAAGAATCCGAAAGCGTCGATCTCGCCGCCGCCGCGGAGCGCTACGCGGCGTTGCAGAAACGATTCGGCAACGTCGTCGACCTCGTCCACGGCCGCATGCGGGGGACGGAGAAAGATCGCGCCATGGAGCGCTTCGCCACAGGCGAAACGCGGCTGCTCGTGGCGACCACCGTAATCGAGGTCGGCGTCGACGTGCCGGAGGCAAGCGTGATGGTCATCGAGCACGCCGAGCGCTTTGGGCTGGCGCAACTGCATCAATTGCGCGGCCGCATCGGCCGCGGCGCCGAGCGTTCGACGTGCATTCTGCTCTACAAGGCGCCGCTCGGAGTCACGGCCAAAGCCCGCATCGCGATCTTGCGCGAGACCGAGGACGGCTTCCGCATTGCCGAGGAAGATTTAAAGCTGCGCGGCGAAGGCGATCTTCTCGGCGTGCGCCAGAGCGGCGAGCCGGGCTTTCGCATCGCCCAAATCGGGGTTCACGGCAAGCTGCTTAGCGCCGCGCGCGACGATGCCGCCTTGATGCTGTCGCGCGATCCGAAGCTGAAAACCCCGCGCGGGCAAGCCTTGCGCGACCTGCTCTATCTGTTCGCCCGCGACGAGGCGATCAGATTGCTGGGCGCGGGCTGACCTGTCCGCCGCCGTTCAACGGATCCGGGCCGAACCGGTTGGAGCTCGGCGTGCCGCTTTTACAGGCCCAGTAGATCAGGAGAAAGAGTCCGACGATCGTCAAGACGATCAGAAGCCACCACCCGGTGCGGTCGATGTCGTGCAGCCGGCGCACGCTCACCGCAAGGCTCGGCAGGAAGGTGAGAAGACTAAAGACGCCGTTGAGCGGTGACGCCAACAAGCCATGCGGGACAAAGATCGCGGCATCGAGCAGCTCGGTCGCTAATCCGCCGAGGATCGTGAACAGGACCCAGTACCAATATTCGGACCGGATCGCGCGGCCCGAGAAAACGACATAGTTCGAGAAACCCGACGCAATCGCTTGCCAGAAACTCATTGTCGCCCCCCCAGCATTACGACAAGAAGGAGCCGCCGCGTCGAAGCACTGGAGCGGTTTTCTCCGCTCTATTTCACCGTCGTCGGTTCGCTCCGCCGTGCCGCCTGCGCGGCGCGCGCGGTCTGCGCCAGCGCCGCAAGCTTGGTTTGCGTCGGCGGCTCGCCGCCGGGCTGTACCATGCCCGCCGACATGATCAGCGTCATGGCCTGCTCAACCGTGATATCGAGATCGATGACGTCGCGCCGCGGCACGTAGAAGAAGAAGCCGGTCGTCGGATTGGGCGTGCACGGCAGGAACGCCGAGACGTGCTCGGTCGCCGGCAGGCGGTCGGAGATTTCCGCGCTCGGCGATTGGGTCAGAAACACCAGCGACCACATGCCGGGCGAGGGAAACTCAACCAGGCCGACGCGGCGGAAGCTGGAATCCGACTTGGAGAACAACGTCTCGAAAATCTGCTTGGCGGTGCGGTAGATCGGCCGCACGATCGGCATGCGGCTCAACAGGCTCTCGCCGAAAGCGACCAGCTTGCGGCCGATCAAATTGGCGGTGAGGAAGCCGAGCAACGTCAACGCCACAAACGCCACGATCAACCCGGCGCCCGGTATGTTCACCGGCAGGTAGGTTTCGGGCCGGTACGCCACCGGAATGAGCGGCCGCACCAGATTGTCGACCCAGGTCACGAACCACCAGATCAGCCACAAGGTCACAGCCGCCGGCCCGGCGACGATCAGCCCGGTCAGGAAATAGGTGCGGATGCGGCTGACGATGCCGGGCGCGGCTTTGACCGGCGTTCCCGGGCGAGTGGCCTGAATATTATCGTTGGTCATCGGTTCCGTCGTAGGGGCGGGCTGCGCAAATATAGGGGGCCGCGGCGCAATTTGCACGGCCGCTGCCGTGCCGGTTGGAAGCGCAAAACGCGCGGCCCTATTCCACCGTCACCGATTTGGCAAGGTTGCGCGGCTGATCGACGTCGGTGCCCAGGATGACGGCGGTGTGATAGGCCAATAGCTGCACCGGCACGGCATAGACAAGCGGCGCCACCGCCGGATGCACTGTCGGTAAAGTGAGAGTCACGATCGATTGCCCGTCATTGGCCACGGCCGCGCCCTTGGCATCGCTCATGAGGATCAGCCGCCCGCCGCGTGCGGCCACTTCCTGCATGTTGGAAACGGTCTTTTCGAACACTTTGTCATGCGGCGCGATCACGATCACCGGCATATGCTCGTCGATGAGCGCGATCGGGCCGTGCTTGAGCTCGCCGGCAGCATAGCCTTCGGCATGAATATAGGAAATCTCCTTGAGCTTCAGCGCGCCTTCGAGTGCGATCGGAAAGCTGGTGCCGCGGCCGAGATAAAGCACGTCGCGGCATTTCGCCAGATCGCGCGCGAGCTGCTCGATCTGCGGCTCGAGCCCCAGCGCCTCGTTGAGATGGCGCGGCATTTCAATGAGCGCGTGAACGAGCGCCTTCTCGTCGCTCTCGGTGACGACGCCGCGCGCACGGCCGGCGGCGATCGCCAGCACGGCAAGCGCCGCCAGCTGGCAGGTGAACGCCTTGGTCGAGGCCACGCCGATTTCCGGCCCCGCCAGCGTCGGCATGACGGTATCGCTCTCGCGCGCAATGCTGGAGGTGGGCACATTCACGATCGAGAGAGTGTGTTGCCGGTGCGCGCGCGCATAGCGCAGCGAAGCCAGCGTATCCGCCGTCTCGCCCGATTGCGAGACGAAGATCGCGAGGTTGCCCGGCGCAAGCGGCACGTCGCGATAGCGAAACTCCGAGGCGATATCGACCTCGACGGGCAGTTGCGCAAAATGTTCGAACCAATAGCGCGCCACCATGCCGGCGTAATAAGCGGTGCCGCAAGCGGCGATGGAAATCCGGTTAAGCGTGCGAAAATCGAACGGCAATGCAAAAGGCAGCGTCACGCGCTCGGCGGTCATGTCGAGATAATGCGCCAGCGTGTGACCGACGACTTCGGGCTGCTCGAAAATCTCCTTCGCCATAAAGTGGCGATGGTTGCCCTTGTCGAGGAGCAAGACCGAAGCTTGCGATTTCAGCACGGCGCGATGCACGACATTGCCGTCGCGGTCGTGAATCTCGGCGCCGCCGCGGGTGACGATCGCCCAGTCGCCGTCCTCCAGATAGCTGACCGTGTCGGTGAACGGCGCCAGCGCAATCGCGTCGGAGCCGACATACATCGAACCGTCGCCGAAGCCTATGGCGAGCGGCGAGCCCTGCCGAGCGCCGATCAACAGATTGTCCTCGCCGGCGAACAAAAACGCCAGCGCGAAGGCGCCACGCAAGCGCGGCAGCGCCGCCTTGACCGCGGCGACGGGAGACGCGCCGCGCTTCATTTCCGCGGTGACAAGATGCGCGATGACTTCGGTGTCGGTATCGGTGGCGAATTTGGCGCCCTTGGCTTCGAGCTCGCGCCGTAGCTCGCTGAAATTTTCGATGATGCCGTTATGCACGACGGCAAGCTTCTCGGTGGCGTGCGGATGCGCGTTATTCTCGGTCGGGCGGCCATGCGTCGCCCAACGCGTGTGGCCGATGCCGATCGTCCCTGAAAGCGGCTCGCGCGACAGCCGGGCCTCCAGGTTTTTGAGTTTGCCTTCGGCGCGCCGCCGCGTCAGCTTGCCGCCTTCGAGCGTGGCGACGCCCGCGGAATCGTAGCCGCGATATTCGAGGCGCTTGAGCGCGTCGATCAGTTGCGGCGCCGCCGGCTCCCGCCCAATGATTCCGATAATGCCGCACATCCGTGTGGCTATACTCCCGAAACGGTCTAGCGGCGAATGTCCGCCCCACCGTTAACCGTTAAAGCGCACGCTAACTACTAGCAAAAATCAAATAACGTTTCGTTCCGTGACATATTCGGCGTCGATCGCTCAATCGCGCGACTTGGCCTTCTTCTTGGCCTTCTTTCTGACGAGCGATTTTAGCCCGCGCAAGCGCGACGCCCAGCCTTCCTTAACGGTTTGGCGGCCGCGCGCCAGCGCCAGAGCGTCCGGCGGCACGTTTTCGGTGATCACGGAGCCGGAGCCGATATAGGCGCCCTCCCCGATCTCGACCGGCGCCACCAGCGCCGAGTTCGAGCCGATGAACGCATCCTTGCCGATCGTGGTGCGATGCTTGCCGCTGCCGTCGTAATTGCAGGTGATGGTGCCGGCGCCGATATTGGCGTTGGCGCCGACGACGGCGTCGCCGATATAGCTCAAGTGATTGGCCTTGGCGCCAGCTTCCAGCACCGCCTCCTTGACCTCGACGAAATTGCCGATGCGGGAGCCTTCGCCGAGCCGCGTGCCCGGGCGCAGCCGCGCGAACGGCCCGACCGAAACGCCTTTGCCGACATGGGCGCCGACCAGATGCGAGAACGCGTGAATGACCGCGCCGTCCTCCACCGTCACTTTCTCGCCGAAGATCACATAGGGCTCGACCACCACGTCGCGGCCGAATTTGGTGTCGGCGCAGAGAAATACTGTGTCTGGCGCAATTAGCGTGACGCCGGCGTCGAGTGCGGCCCGGCGCAGGCGCTGCTGCGCTACGGTTTCCGCTTCGGCGAGCTGGCTTTTGGTGTTGATGCCGCGCACGTCGTCCTCCTCGACTTGGACCGCCACCGCGCGCAGCTTCATGCCGCGCGCGATCTCGACCGCATCGGTCAGATAAAATTCGCGTTTGCGATTGTGGTTGCCGATCCGCTCCAGGATGGCAAGCGCGCTGTCGCCGGCGAGCGCCATCAGACCGCCGTTGCACAGCCGGATCGCACGTTCGCTTGAGCTCGCATCGGCCTCCTCGCGGATGGCGATTAGCTCATCGCCTTGCATCACGAGACGTCCATAGCTCGACGGATCGGCGGGTCGAAAACCTAACACCGCAAGCGCCGCGCCAGCGGCAAGCGGCGCGCGCAGCCGTGACAGCGTGGCCGGCCGAATGAGCGGCGTGTCGCCGTACACGATCAAGATGTCGTCCGCTCCGCGTTGGAGAGCCGACTTGGCGGCGAGCACCGCGTGCGCCGTTCCGCGCCGCTCGCGCTGGATGAAGGTTATGGCGTCCGGCAGAACGCGGCTCGCCTCCGCGGCAACCTCATTCTGTCCGGGACCGATGACGACCGCGGTGGCCGTGACGCCTGATTTGGCGACCGCAGCGAGCACGTGGGCAAGGAGCGACCGACCGGCAACCGCATGCAGCACTTTGGGCCGCGCCGAAGACATGCGCGTGCCCTCGCCGGCCGCCAGCACGATCGCAAGGCAAGTCCGATTGGCCGTCCGCGCCTCCATCGCTACCTCCGCGGCGCTGTCTTAGAGCATGATGCGGACAAGTGGAAACCGGTTTTCCGACGGGATCATGCTCCATCCAAATGTGCTCGATACGGCGGGCATATCGCCGAAAGCCGCGAATTCGGCGACGGCGAACAGCGCACATTGCGGCGAAAAGCGCTCGATACGGCGTTCCAAATGACAGAATCTGCTAGTTTTTAGCACTGATTCGTCTGCAGCCTAGCGGAGCGCAGCATGACCGATCTTGCCCAAGCTCTGAAAGCGGAACCGTCGGATTTCACCCAAGCACTGCGGGTCGAGATGCCGCTCGGCGCCAAACAAGCCGCCCCGAATAAGGCGTTCACGATGCGGGCGCTGCGGCGGCTCACGGTCTGGGGCGCGCTGACCGCCGGCGCGTTGCTGATCGCGGCCCTTACTGGCCGGAACGACGTTGCCGTCGAGCGCCTAGCGCTCGTGCTGCACCGGCCCAAGCCGGCGGCTGCGGCGCCGTTCGACGCCCAGGCGGCAACCCAGCAACTCGCCGAGGCCGTGCGCGGCCTTAAGGCCAGTGACGAACAGATCAAATCGCGGCTCGCCACCGTCGAGCACGACATGGACGACGTCACCGGCTCAATCACCAAACAAATCAAGGCAGCCGCTGCGTCCCGGCGCACCGAGGACGGACCATCGGTGGCCGCCACCGCCGCAGCGTCGGCCTCGACCGTAGCGCCGGTGGACATCCCGCCAGCCGTTCCATCTGTGCCCGGCACGATAACAACCTCCGCGAACCCGGCAGTGCTGGCGCAGCCGCCGCGAACCGAATTCGGCGTCGATATCGGCAGTGGCCTGACCATCCAGGCGCTGCGCATGCGTTGGGCGGCCATGCGAACCGCGCATCCGCAGCTGTTTAAGGATTTGGAGCCCATCGTCAGCGTCAAAGATATTCCACGCACCAATCGAATCGAGCTGCGGCTGGTGGCCGGACCCATCGCACAGCCTGGAACGGCGGCACAGCTCTGCGCGCAACTCGCGCTGTTGGGCCTGTTCTGCCAGCCGACGATCTTTGACGGTCAACACCTCGCATCGCGGTAAAACGCCGGAGATTATGACGGCCGCGCCAGGAACCAAGAGGATTCAAAAGGCAACTGGCAAGACTGCCGGTTCTGTGGTTATGGATTCCGAGCCCGCGGGCGCCGCCCGCGTCCCGGAATGACGAATATATGCGCCGCCCGCTTTTTCTGCCGACCGCACGCCAGACCAATTGGCTGTTGATCGTCGCTTTTTTATCGGTCGGCGAGGCGCTCTACATCCGCTATATGGCGATCGAGAATTTGAACGTGGAGCTTGCCTGTCAGGCCGGCCTGAAAACCTGGTTGTGCAGCACGTTCCGGCTCGCCATCGTCCTTTTCAATCACGACGTGTTCGGCGGCGTGGCGTCGATCGCCGCGCTCCTCAACCTGATACGGCCGTCGATGGTGCTGATGTCGCTTGCACTTGCGGCGGCCGGGTTTGGCGTCGTGCTGCACAATGCCGATCTGTCGGCGCTGGCCGCCGGTCTATTGATCCTCAGCCTGGCGCGTCCCTCGCCTGCAGTAGAATGACCGCGAGGCCGAGAAATCCGGCGCACAGCCAGATCGCCTGCCAGTTTGCAAAAGTTTCGTTGCACGCGATGTAGCCGGCCGACAGCGCGAGTACAGCCGCGGCGGCGGTCTCCGCCATCGCGCGCGTTCGGGTAGCGCCTCCTTCGCATGTGCGCGGCGGCGACATCATCAGCACCAGGAAGGGTATGACCGCGGCGCTCTGCGGCGCGAAAGGAATATCGCGGTAGCGCGGATCGAACACCAGACCGAGCGCGGTTTGCACGGACAGCACCGTGAGCGCGATCAGGGACCAGCCGACTGCGAAGCGCAATCCATCGCGTATTTCGCCCGAACGCGACAACACCGCGGCGAATGCCGGCGGTCTTCGGCCGGCCGCGCAAGCGGCCGCGCAGGCCATCGGCGCCGCCGCAGCCACGACGGCGAAGGCAAGCGAGCGCAGCCAGCCGCCCGCGGTGAAACTATCGATCGGCACTCGTTCGATGCTCCATCCGAACAAGACTGCGGGCAGGAATGTCAATGCTGCAATCCGCGGCCATAACAGGGTCGGCGCGGTCTTGCCGCGGCTGGCCATACCGGCGCTGGCGAAGATCAGCGCGGCAAGCAGGATTCCGGCGATCGCTTGCATGAGCCAATGCGGATGATCGGACACGCTGCCGTCGAAGCTGAATTTCGGCGCCTGCGTTGCGCGGTCGAAGATGCCCCAGTAGCCGCCGGTCGCGCCTTCAAGCTGGCGCTTCCACGGCTGATCGAAGGCCTCGATGACGTTGACGCGGAAGTTCTCCCGTTGCGCCAGCGCCAGCGTCTGTTCGATGGCGCGCGCCTGGTTCTGCGGCGACGGCAGCGCGCCCTCGCGCATCCGCCCCTCGCTCGGCCAGCCGAATTCGCCGATGACGATTTCCTTGTGCGGGACGGCGGCGGCGACCTTGTTGCGGATGTCCTCCACATGGGCGGCGGCGAGCGACGCCGGCAGCGGGAAATCCTCCCAATACGGCAGGATATGGATGGTGACGAAGTCGACGAAATTCTGCAGCTCGCTGTAGCGCAGCCAATATTCCCAAACGTCGGCATAGGTGACCGGCTGCACGACTTGCGCCTTCACCTCGCGGATCACAGATTCAAGATCGGTGACCGACAGATCGCCGCGTAACAGCACTTCATTGCCGACGACGATGGCGCGAATAACGTCGGGAAATCTCTTGGCGAGTTCGACGACCGTGGAAATCTGCCGCTGGTTTTTTGCCGCGTCGCTGGACAGCCATAGTCCCTGCAACACCTTCATGCCGTGGCGTTGGGCGATCGCCGCGATTTGATCCTGACCGAACTCGATCGAATAAGTGCGGATGCAATCGGTGTAGCGCGACAACACCGTCAGATCGTCGTCGATCTGCCGGGCGTCGATGTGGGTAGTCTCGACCAGCGGATCCTGAGTGTCGCGAAACGGCGCGTAGGACACGCAATAGAGCTTGCCGCCATTGGCGAGCGGGGACGGCGGCAGATGGATGGGCGCGCCGAGCCACCACCATGCCGCGCCGATCGCCAGCGCCGTCAACGCAAAATGCGCCAGCGCTGCACCGATGAAATTGCCGTCGAAAGGCCGTGACACCCATTCGCCTTAGCCTCGTCGGACGGCGATGCCAAGCGCGCGGAGGAGACCCGGATGCGTAGGCCGGGCGCGCGCTGGACAAACCAACGCAGTTAGGGTGTTGTCTTGAGGTATTGGCGTGGAGGCTATTTCGGAACGGCCGCCGCAATAGCGGCCCAATCTGGTGGCCAAAAAGGCGCCGAACCAACGTTGAAGACCGTGCCGAGCAAACGGCCGGATCAGTTAAGGCAAACGTCCGTCTATCGGCTCACTTTGGCCTAACAAATCCAGGGAAACATGTCCAAGCGTGTGCTCAGCGTCGTCGGCGGCTTATGGATTGCCGCCTGGCTCGTCGTTCCCGTAAGCGTCCTCAGCCATCCGGCTTTGGCCCAAAGCAGCAATCCGAAGCCTGCGGAGCAGCAAGCCCCGGCGGCCCAGGACACCGCCAAGGAAACCAAGGAAACACAGAAGATCGACGAATACGCCGATGCGCAGCGCGCAATCAATGGACCGGCCGGCAATCCGGAATGCGTCTGGCTTGGCCGCCGGGTGGTCAGCCTACTCTGGCGCGACGATCTCGATACCGCCTTCCGCCATCTCGATCTTTACGACCGTTTTGGCTGCCCGAGCGGCCATATCCAGGCGGCGTTCCGCTGTTTGGTCCTGCATTCCAACACCATCGATCCCAAGACCCCCGATAGCTTGAACGGTCGGGTGCTGGCATGCTGGATCAATCCGTCTCTCGAAGTCATGCCGGCGCCTGCGGCGGCGGCGCCCAGCGCGGCGACGACACGGTAGCGTTTTTGCCGTTAGGCAAACCGCGATTTGTACGCCGAAGCGTTGTTGCTCGCACTTTGTCGTCTTGAATTTGCCATTACCCGACGCTACGTTAAACTTGCCGCTCGCAAGGTTGCCTCACCCTTACGACCATAGTCGAACCTGGGGGCAGGTTCGGGCCCGTGTCGTCCGCCCCGTTTGGTAAGAGTCCATGCGCACCGTCGTCGCCGTGCTCGCGCTCGTAGCGTGCGTGCACGCCGGCATCTGGGCCCTGCTGCAACCCGAGGGAACCGCTTCGGATTACACCGGCCAGCTCGCCAGCGTTTCCTATTCGCCGTTCAAGGATTCCTCGCATCCCGACTCCGGCCCACGCCCGACGGCCGAGCAGATTCGCGCCGATCTCGCGGCCATCGCCCCTTATACGCGGGCGATCCGCACTTATTCGGCGACCGGCGGCGCCGAGCTCATTCCCCCGATCGCGGCTGAGTTCGGCCTCAAAGTGACCGTCGGCGCCTGGATCGACAAGGATCAGGCGCGCAACGAGCGGGAAATCGCTTCCGCCCTGAACCTCGCCCGGCATTACAACAATGTCGACGCCATCGTGGTCGGCAACGAAACGACGCTGCGCGCGGAGATGACCGTTCCGGACCTGATCAAGCTCATCCAAAAGGTAAAGCGATCCAGCCCAGTCCCTGTAACTACAGGTGAAATCTGGACGGTTTGGATGGATCATCCAGAGCTTGCCTCAGCCGTCGACTTCATTGCCGCGCACATCCTGCCGTATTGGGAAGGCTTTAGCGCCTCGACCGCCGTCGACCACACCATCGCCTTCTACGACAAGCTGCGCCAGATGCACCCCGGCAAGCGGATCGTGATCGCCGAGTTCGGTTGGCCGAGCGCCGGCTACAATTTCCATCAAGCCAATCCGGGCCGCATCGAGCAGGCCGAGGTTTTACGCGACTTTGTCACGCGCGCCGAGGCTTACGGCATCGACTACAATATCGTCGAAGCGATCGATCAGCCGTGGAAGACGATGGAAGGCGGCGTCGGGCCCTATTGGGGCGTGTTTGACGCCGCCCGGCAGCCGAAATTCTCCTGGACCGGATCGATCGCCGATCCCGATTACGGCAAGCGCGCCGGCCTGGCGGTGCTGTTCGGGCTGTTGCTGTCATTGCCGATCCTGGCCATGGCGGGGGTGAGCTTCACGCAAGCGCTCATGCTGGCCGTGTCCGCCAATGCCGTCGGCGCCTGGTTCTCGGCCATCGTCGCCTTCTGGAAGGGCCATTATTTCGTGCCGGGCGCCGCCTTCGCGCTGAGTCTCGGCATCGTGCTCTTGCTGCCGCTTGTCGCCATCGCGCTATTCCGCTTGGAAGAGATCGCAGCGATCGCGTTTGGCCGTCCGCCGCGGCGCCTTGCCAATGCGCCGTCGCTGGCGCCCGCAGCCATCGCGCCCAAAGTGTCAATCCACGTGCCGGCATGTTGCGAGCCGCCGGAAATGCTCACCGCCACGCTCGACGCCGTGGCGCGGCTCGATTATCCGAACTTCGAATGCGTGGTGGTGATCAATAACACGCCGGATCCGGCGCTGTGGCGGCCGGTCGAAGAGCATTGCCGTGAACTCGGCGAGCGCTTCAAATTCGTCCGCGTCGACGCGCTTGAGGGTTATAAAGCAGGCGCGTTGCGCGTCGCGCTTGCGCACACCGCCGCTGACGCCGAAATCATCGGCACCATCGATGCCGATTACGTCCTCGATGCCGACTGGCTGAAGGATCTGGCGCCGATGTTCGCCGATCCGCGCGTCGGCTTCGTGCAATCGCCGCAGGATCATCGCGACGGCGCCCGTTCGCCGATGCACGCCGCGATGAATGCCGAATATGCCGGCTTCTTCGACATCGGCATGGTGCAGCGCAACGAGGTCAATGGCGTCATCATGCACGGCACGATGTGCCTCATTCGCCGCGCCGCGATCGAGGACGCCGGCGGTTGGTCGTCGCAGACCATCGTCGAGGACACCGATCTGGGCTTGAGCATCCTCGAGCACGGTTGGATCGCGCATTACACCAACCGCCGCTATGGCCACGGACTGCTCCCCGACACGTTCGAGGCTTATAAGCGGCAGCGTCACCGTTGGGCCTTTGGCGGTTTTCAGCTGGTGCGCAAGCACTGGCGGCACATGCTGCCATGGGCGGTCGAGCTGACGCGCGAGCAGAAGCGCGAATATGGCATCGGCTGGCTCAACTGGCTTGGCTCCGACGCGATCGGCGTCGTGGTCGCGCTCTTGAACGTCGTCTGGGTCCCGTTCGTTGCCTTTGCCAATATCGCGGTGCCGGATCGCATTCTCACCATCCCGATCATCGCGGCATTTACGGTCTCGGTTGCGCATTTCGTGACGCTGTACCGGCTGCGGGTGCGGGCGTCGCCCGGCCAAATGCTCGGCGCCGTCTGCGCCGCCATGGCGCTGCAATGGACGGTGGCGCGCTCCGTTGGCCTCGGCGTGATCCACGAACGCATGCCGTTTCTGCGCACCGCCAAAGGCGGCGTCTCGCGCCAGGGTCCCGATTTCCCCGCGTTCTGGGAGGCGGTCATCGCCGCGCTGCTTCTCCTCGGCGCCATGACGCTCGTCGTCACCAATTACAAGCAGGTCCACGAGATCAATATTTTCGCTGTCGTGCTCGTGGTGCAGAGCCTGCCCTTCCTGGCCGCGGTCATTCTCGCCACCGTCGAAGGCACCCGCTTCAACAGCTTCGCTTATTGGCGCGGTATCGAGGCCAAGATCGTAACCGGCATCGGCGCCAAGGCGGCCGATCTGTTGCCGCAATCGCAGGGCGTCATCACCCAGGTGATGGCCGAACCGCCCAAGGTCTCGGCCGATAACGTCGAAGCCGCGCAGTAGCCGCGTCTTTCCCTGGCGTGGGGGAAGATGACGCAATCACCCTTTCAGCGCTGTCTCCGCCAGCCGCACCCAATAAGACGTACCCACCGGGATCGCCTCGTCGTTGAAATCGTAAGCCGGGTGATGCAGCCCGGCGCTGTCGCCGTTGCCGACGAAGATGAAGGCGCCCGGCCGCTCGTTGAGCATGAAGGCAAAATCCTCGGCCCCCATCACCGGCGGCACCGCGGTATCGACCTTGTCGGCGCCTGCGATTTCGCGCGCGACGTCGGCGGCAAACGCGGTTTGCCGCTCGTGGTTCACCACCACCGGATAGCCGTTGGTGTAGGTGATTTTCGCAGCTGCCCCGTAGAGCCGCGCGGTGCCCTCGATCACCTCGGCGATGCGCTTGTGCAGCAGCGCGCGCACCGCCGGCGTCAAGCTGCGCGCCGTGCCGCGGAGCGTGGCGTGCTGCGGAATGACGTTGTCGGTATGGCCGGCCTGAAACATGCAGATCGACACCACGGCCGCCTCCAGCGGATCGATATTGCGCGCCACGATCGATTGCAACTGATTGATGATTTGGGCGCCGACCAGGATCGTGTCGACGGCCAGATGCGGCCGCGCCGCGTGGCCGCCTTTGCCTTCCAGCGCGATCTCGATGTGGTCGGCGGCGGCCATCATCGGGCCCGCACGGATGGCGAATTCGCCCACCGCAAGGCCCGGATAATTGTGCATGCCGTAAACTTCGTCGATGCCGAAGCGGCTGATAAGGCCATCCTTGACCATCGCCAGCGCGCCGGCGCCGCCCTCCTCCGCCGGCTGGAATATGACCACGGCGGTGCCGGCGAAGTTGCGCGTTTCCGCCAAATATTTGGCCGCGCCGAGCAGCATCGCGGTATGCCCGTCATGGCCGCAGGCGTGCATTTTGCCCGGGACCGTCGATCGGTACGGCAAGCCGGTCTCTTCCTCGATCGGCAGCGCGTCCATGTCAGCGCGCAGGCCGACCACTCTGTTGCCCGCCTTACGGCCGCGAATGACGCCGACCACGCCGGTGCGGCCGATGCCGGCAACGACCTCATCGCAGCCGAAGCTTTTGAGCTTATCGGCGACCGCGGCCGCGGTGCGGTGCACGTCGTAGCGCAGCTCGGGATGGGCATGGATGTCCCGCCGCCATTCCTTGATTTCGCCGTGCAAAGCGGCGACGCGGTTGACGATCGGCATGGCAAACGTCCTTGTTGTGCGCGTTCGGCCTCTTTCAGCCCGCGAGAGCGCGCAAGACTGCCTGCGGTTCCCTAGCTATGACGGCGAGCAAAACACGCGCCGCACGATCGGGCCGCCGGCGGCCTTGCTCCCAGGCGTGCAGTGCCGTCACGTCAAGCCCGAAAGCCCGCGCAAAGGCGGCTTGCGAAAGACCGAAGCGCCGACGCAGCTTGACCACATCCACCGGCTCGGGCACTGCCACTTCGTAACTCGGTAATTCAATCTCCCCGCGTGCATGCGCGAGCGCCTCATTCAACCCCGCGACGAGCCGACGGCCCATCGGGCTAGCCTTGCGCTTCGAGGGCCGCGATGAGGCTGCGGATTTCGCGCTTCTCCGCATTGGTTAAATCCTCCTTCGCGCTCTTGGCATAGACGTCCAGCAAGTACAGCTCGGCTCTGCGGGTGACGACGTAGTAGATGATACGCGCGCCGCCGCTCTTGCCTCGCCCGCCGCGGGCGGCTCGAGCCTTGCGGGCGCCGCCAGTGCCTGCAATGACCGGCCACGCCGTCGGCGCGAGCGCGATTTCCAGCTCTGCCACCGCCCGCTCGGCGGTTGAGAATAATTTTCGCGCGCGGCGGTCATAGCCGCGCGTGGCGACCACTCTTACCGGGGATGTATAAGGCATTGTCTTATACCGTGCAAGTCCTCGGGGTATTGCAGCCTACAGCATGGTGTCGCATGAAAGTCGACTTTGCGGCTTGTGATGCCCCATTGGCCATGCGATCTACACGCGCGTAGAGTTCGTGCAGCAATTCCAATGCATCCCGCTTTGGCGTCGCCTTTCCGCTGCTTATGGCGTGCACAAGGCGCCGCACGTTAGGCGTTATCTTGTCGCCAGACATTCCTCGAAAAATCGGAGAGTTCACCGCGGTGGGAGCGCCGAGATCAGCCTTACGGAATCCATGTTCAACAAGCGCGTGAAACGTTGAGGTGTCGATATCAGATAGTCTCTTGACAAGTTCGCGGCTCGTTTTTGCAACGCCGTCCAGTTTCTCGCGAATAACTTTCATCATTCGATAGACCGACGGTATACCGAATTTTATTCCATTGCGTTTCGTGCAATTGACAGCGAGCCAGCGGCTTCTGCGTCACGATAGAATTCCCCTTGGTTCACGGTGCGTTGATGAGAAGCGTGACGTTGGTCAGACTACGCCTGAGAATGAACGTACGAATTGCCACCCATGGTAAAAGCTGCCGGCCGCCACTCGTTCTCTCCGGATGTCCGAATTCTGCCAGTAGGATGCGCGCGTCAGGGCAGTTATCAAGCGGCCGGAATGCGAGACTGGTAAATGTGGTTCGATTTAAGTATCTGATCGCCCAGGTCGAGCGCGTAGCTCAGTCGGTAGAGCACGTGACTTTTAATCACGGGGTCGAGGGTTCGAGCCCCTCCGCGCTCACCATACATATCAAAGCGTTACAGTGATTTATTCGACGCAAGACTGATATGACCGATCGTGACAGCCAAAAGCGAAACCAGCGCCGCTCGATGATCGCTCTTGGCGTGGTCGTCGTCCTGTTCGTGGTCGGCTGGATTTTGGCCCACGAACTCTACGCCAACGGCAAAATCGAGGATTGCGTCATGTCCGGCCGGACCAACTGCGTGCCGATCGACACCCAGTCGCATTGACGGATTGGGGTTAAATTCCAGGCGGGTCCGGGCGCAAAAAGGATGCGCCGAGGAGGATCGTCGCCGAGGAACCCCGCTTCAACGCCAATGCTGCCAATGCCATGATGCTGCCAATGGCATGATGCTGCCAATGCCATGCGCCGCATCGACCACGACTGGTCCTGCGACGACTGCGGCAATGAATTCGCGACCTCTATCAGCGTGCACCCGCGTCAGACGAAAGCGCCAGAAAGCCGCCTAACTGGCTCTATTTGTTCAAATTCCAGCGTATCGGTGGAAGACGGGCGGGCGACCATCCGGCCGGCGGTCTAGTGTGGACGGCGATAACAAGCAATAATGGACCCGACCCGGTGTTTGTACCGTTGTCGCGGAACCGTCCAGAAGGAGGATCACATGCGTCAAACGTTCGATCGTCGGTCAGTATTGGGTATTTGCGTGGGCAGCGCCGCCGGCGCCGCGTTATTGGCATCGGGCGCGCCGAGCTATGCCGCCACCACGACGTTCAAAGCCGATCTCAAGGGCTCGAGCGAAGTGCCGCCAAACCAGACCACGGGAACCGGGTCGGTCACTGCGACCTACGATCCCGGAACCAAGGCGTTGACCTGGAACGGCACCTTCTCGGGTCTTACCGGTCCCGCCGCCGCGGCTCACTTCCATGGCCCGGCCGAAGCCGGCAAGAACGCCGGCGTGCAGATTTGGATCTCGGAAAAGGGCAAGCCGATCGCCAGCCCCTTCAAGGGCACGGCGCAGCTAACCGACGCGCAGGCCTCCGACCTGATGAACGGCCAGTGGTACGTCAACGTCCATACCAAGGCTAATCCTGGCGGCGAAATACGCGGCCAGCTCGTGAAGTCGTAGCCGCGCTGGATCGTTGGGTTGTTACCAGCGCGTGATGTGACCCGCCGGTCCTGCCTATCAGGGACCGGCGGGTTCGTTTTGCCTCGTGTGCATCGCGTAATTGTTTTGGGGTATGAGCGTTGTTTTGGGATATGAGCGCGCTCGCAGCTCATTGTGTCGCAAAATCGCGCTTGCACTAAACCGCTGCGCGGTAGGGGCGAGCTAGACCGTGGTCATCCCTCCGCGTCCGGCACGATGTAGATAAAGTGGAGCAGTATAATTTCTGGTGAGAAGTAGAATGGACCTTCGCCGATTCTGATGGCTCGCATGCGCTTATAGAAGCCTTCCGCAGTGGGTAATGCGTAGATCATGAGGGCACCTGCTTTCAACGTCCTTGCGCGCGTAATCGCGGCCTCGAAGAGTGCTCTGCCGACCCCTTTTTTCCAATATGGCGGGTCTACGACGATGCCAAGCGTCACGATCCCTTGCAGCGCAGTGTTCATCACTTCGACCACACCGAACTTCCACCACACCGACGACCCCGCCGGACTGTTCGGCCACCTCGATACTGCCTGCCGTAATCAAGGGCAGCGTGATAGTGAGTGCCAGGATCGATTGGGCAATGAAGTCCTCGCCATACCCCGCATGCAGTGTCGCTCGCACAACCAATCGCGTCAGTTCGCGCTGTTCCTCTGGCTTGGCGTCTCGGATCGAATAGGGCTTCATGCTTCGCTTCTGGTCTTCGTCATGGCCGCACTCCTCGCATCAGACCCCGGCGCGCAAGGTGTCAACCGTGGCTGCCGCGCTTTGTTTTCCACGCCTCGCAAAGGCTCTTAGTAGAAGTGCCTATGTTGCTTCTTTTTATTACCCTTGAGATGTGACCAATACCGTCGTCGTTTTAAACGGAAACTTCATCGGCTTATCCGGTCTATAGGCAGATCCGTCCGGCGCCCTGCGTTTGCGGCGCGGATGTGATTCAGGCGTTAAGTCGGAGCAACATATGCACGCCCTTGGCGAGCGACAGATATTCATTTCGACCGTGCTTGCGAAGCGCCCCGAGCGTCGGCTGGCGCTGACAGTTGTTCTGTTGTCGTTCGCCTGTTTTTTTGCATGGTTCCGTTCGCGCGTCTGCCACTGCCCCAGGTATGGGCGTTCATACCGATCTACGAGTCGGCGCTCATCATCAGCGATCTGATCACCGCGATCCTGCTGTTCGCGCAGTACAACTTGCTGCGTACCCGCTCGCTCCTCGTGCTCGCCAGCGGCTACCTGTTCACCGCCGCAATGATCGTTCCGCACGCGCTCACCTTCCCGGGCCTGTTTACGTCAACCGGGCTGCTGGGTGCCGGACCCCAGAGCACCGCTTGGCTTTACATGTTCTGGCACGGCGGCTTTCCACTCGTTGTCATCGTCTACGCCCTGCTAAAGGGCAACGAACGTGAATCTGTCGGCCCACGCACGTCGAGTCTTGCCGCGGTGGCAACGAGCGTTGTCGTCGTCCTCGCGGCAGTATGCGCGCTGACGCTTGCTGCCACCGCGGGTCGCGACGTCCTGCCCGAAATCATGGCGAACAATCGCTATACCTCGGTAATGACGTTCGTGAGCACCTCGGTTTGGCTGTTGAGCTTGGCCGCGCTTGCCATCCTGTGGGCACGACGGCCGCACTCGCTTCTCGACCTATGGCTCATGGTGGTGTTGTGCGCATGGCTGTTTGATGTGGGGCTCAGCGCGATGTTCAATGCCGGGCGGTTCGACCTCGGCTTTTATGCTGGTCGCATCTACGGCCTTCTGGCGGCGACCTTCGTTCTGTCGATGCTGCTGCTCGACATGGCTGCCCTCTATGCGCAGCTCATCCGCCTGCTTGGGACCGAGCAACAGGAACGCTTGCGCGTGGCGGAGCGCCACCGCCGCCTGTTCGACACGTCGCTCGATCTCATCCTGGTCACGGATCGGCGCGGTCAATTTATCGAAGTGAGCTCGAGCTCGACCGCGATCCTGGGCTATCGGCCGGAGGAGATGACGGGCCGCACCGGCACGGCATTCCTTCATCCGGATGATCTCGAGAGGGCGCGAAACGAGATGCACCTCGCGCGTCGCGGCCAGTTGATGCGGAACTTTGAGACTCGCCACTTGCACAAGACCGGTCGTGTCGTGACGCTCGCCTGGAATGGAGTCTGGTCGGAGATCGAGCAGTTGCATTTTTTCATCGGCCGCGACGTGACGGAGGCCAAACGTACCGAGCGCCTGAAGAACGAGTTCGTGGCCACGGTGAGCCACGAGCTGCGAACACCGCTGACCGCGATCGCCGGTTCCCTCGGGCTTTTGACCGGCCACGGTGCCGAACATCTTGCGGACCCGACGCGCTTGCTCAAGATGGCGCAGGCCAATTGCCAAAGGCTACTGTGGCTGGTCAACGACATCCTCGACATCGAGAAGATCGAGAAGGACGGGGTGACGTTCGATTTTCAGCACGTCGAGATAAAGCCCCTCGTCGAGAAGGCAATCGAGGCCAACTCCGGCTTCGCCGAAAAGTTCGATGTTGTGGTAAGGCTGGATGATCGGGCGGGCGGTCCCGCGATCCATACCGACGCAAACCGTCTCACGCAGGTTATCGCCAATCTCATCTCCAACGCGGTGAAGTTCTCTCCCCGCGGCCAGGAAGTCGTGGTTACTATCGAGGCGTCGAACGATCGGGTCTGCATCGCCGTGCGCGACCATGGTCCCGGCATTCCGGATGAATTCAAGGCCCACATCTTCGAGAAGTTTGTCCAGGTCGACGCCTCGGACGCGCGACAGAGGGGCGGTACCGGCCTCGGCCTAAGCATCGTCAAGCAGCTCATGATTCGGCTCGGCGGGGACGTGAGCCACGATGCCGTGCAAGACGGAGGCACGATCTTCCGCATCGACTTGCCGCGCGGCGGCGCGCGAACTGCGACCAACCGTCACCGCGCAGCGGTGCCGTGCAAAAAGGTTTCTGTGACGGCTCCCTCGTGAGCAGCGGTCAAGGCTCTGCGCGCCGACCGCCATCGCAGAAACCTAAATATTCGCCGACCATTGTTCCGTGATTTGCGCGACATAGTCGGCAAATCGTCTTGTTGCTATGGCCGCGCGCGCACCCGCCATCAGGTCCTGGTAGTAGTAGAGATTGACCACGGACAAAAGCGTGCCGCCGAGCGCTTCACCGGCCTTAAACAGATGATGCAGGTATGCGCGGGAGAAATCGCGCGCAGCCGGACAGCGGCTCTCGGCATCGAGCGGTCGCGGATCGTCGGCGTGATGGGCATTTTTGATATTGATCGGGCCGAAACGGGTGAATGCAAGGCCGTGGCGGCCATTGCGCGTGGGCAGCACGCAATCGAACATATCGATGCCGCGCGCCACGCCGGCCAGAAGGTCCGCCGGCGTGCCGACGCCCATAAGATAGCGCGGCCGATCCGCCGGCAGCGCCGGCGCGGTCTCGCCGACCACTCGGCGCATCACCTCGGGTGTCTCGCCGACGGCAAGGCCGCCGATGGCGTAGCCGGGAAAGCCGATCTCGATCAGCGCGCGCGCGCTTTGCTCGCGTAAGCTTTGATCGTCGCCGCCCTGCACGATGCCGAACAGCGCATGGCCCGGCAGCGCGCTTTCGAAGGCGCGCTTGCAGCGCTCCGCCCAGCGCAGCGACAGCTGCATGGCGCGCTCGACATCGTGCCGCTCGGCGGGAAGTTTCACGCATTCATCGAGCTGCATGGCAATGTCGGAGCCAAGCAGGATTTGCACTTCGATGGCACGCTCGGGAGTGAGCTCGACCATGGCGCCGTCGATATGCGAGCGGAAGGTGACGCCCGCCTCCGTCACTTTGCGCAAAGGAGCAAGCGACATCACCTGATAGCCGCCGGAATCGGTGAGAATCGGATAAGGCCAGCGCATGAATTCATGCAGCCCGCCGAGCGCGGCGACGCGCTCGGCGCCCGGACGCAACATCAGGTGATAGGTATTGCCGAGCAGAATGTCGGCGCCTGACGCCCGGACGTCGTCATGATGCACGCCCTTGATCGCGCCCTGCGTGCCGACCGGCATGAAGGCGGGCGTGCGCACCGTTCCGTGCGCGGTTGCGAGTTCGCCGGTGCGCGCGGCGCCGTCGGTTGCGATCGGGCGGAAGGAGAACGGCTTCTGCATCACGACGTCATGGAGAGCGATTTACTGGGCACGGCCGCGTCGCTAAGCTCGGCCGAAATTCAAAGGGGGTCCGCCCCCGCAACGGAGATAGACCATGGCTTACACGATTGAGCAATTCGCCGCGGACTGCCGCGCGGCACTGCGCAAAGATCCCGGTCCAGCCGGCCGCGAATTGGTCCGCCAATTCACCGAAAAGGCCTGTTCCGATGCGGATTTTGTCGCCCGGCATCTCGGCCCGAATGTGCAGGACGAACGAAGCATCCTCTATGAAGATCCGGATCTGCATTTCTGCATTCTCGGCCATGTTTACAAAGGGGCGAAGACCAGCTCGCCCCACGATCACGGGCCGAGCTGGGCGATCTACGGTCAGGCCGCAGGCGTGACCGAAATGACAGACTGGCGCCTCGTTGCAAAACCGACCGACGCACAGCCCGGAAAAGTCGCGAAGGTCCGCTCGTACAAACTGACGCCCGGCGTGGCGCACCTGTATGGCGAGGGCGATTTGCACTCGCCGCACCGCGAGGGCGAGACCCGGCTGATCCGCATCGAAGGCCGCGATCTGACCAAGGTCAAACGCGATAAGTATGAAATCGCTGCTTAAGACGTGAACTTATAAGACGCCTAAGCGGTGCTGGGACCGGCTGCTGCCGACGCGCCGTGAGCGGCGACCCGTCGACGAACGGGTTACCGCCACTAAAATTGATTGGAGCAAAAGACCATGATGCGGGCCAAAACCGAGCAGAAGGTGAAGCGCTGGAAAGATCAGCGTTGGCTACTCGACACCGTCATCCAAGCCGTCGGCATGGAATGGGACCAGCCGCGCCTGAATTACACGATGTATCCCGCGGGTCCGGATGCAATCGGCGACTTCCGGGCGGTGGGGATGCGGGTGCGGAAATTCTCCGACATGCATCGCGAATTTGCAGCGGCTGCCAGTCGCCGCGAGGGCAAGGCAGCCAATTTCGACAAACAGGGACGAAAAGTCTCCGCGCGCGAGAGCTATTTCATAGCCGCCCTGCTCTACTCCGCCGCACGGTGGCCGATTTTCGAGAATAACCGCAAATCGATCGGCTACAACGAACGCATGGTCGCGTGTTACGACAAGTTTGCGGCATTGATGAACCGTCCGATCGAGCGGGTCGAAGTGCCCTTCGGCGCCGAAGGAAAGACCTTGCCGGGCTATCTCCATCTGCCCCGTGCGCCAAAGCCCGGCGAAAAATTTCCTTGCGCCATCGGCATCGACGGCATGGACGGTTCGAAGGAGATCATGTGCTCCATGTATGGCGACAAGTTCCTCGAGCGCGGCATGGCCCACTTCATCTATGACGGACCGGGACAGGGCGAGTGCACCTACCGTGAAATTCCAGTCACCGAAAACAACCACATGGACGCGGCGCGGGCCGTCTACGACTGGCTCGGCAAGCATCCGCACATCGATGCCGGACGTTGCGTGATCTGGAGCGTGAGCATGGGAACGTTCTTCGGGCTGCAAGCCGCGGCGGCGCTCGGCGACAAGATCTGCGGCGCCGCCGTTACCTTTGTTTGTCATGAGCCCGGCTTGAACAGCCTGATGAACCGCTCGGCGCCCTCATTCAAAATGCGCTTCATGTACATGTCGGGCCACGACGACGAAGACGAGTTCGATCGCTTCATGGAGAAGTTCAGCCTGCTGCCGATCGCCGGCGACATCAAATGTCCGGTGCTCATCCAAGCCGGCGAAGACGACGAACTGTCGCCGATTGAATTCTCCGACGAGCTGGTCGGCCAGATCCGGTCGTCCAAGAAGCTGGTGATCTACGAAGGCGAGCGTCACGCCATCGGCGGCAACAATCTTTCATCCTCGCTCGGCGAAAATTGGTTCACGATGCTGGCCGATTGGTGCCTCGACCGTATCGAGAAAAAGCCCGCGCCGAACGAGCGGGTGTTCATCAATTCGTTCGGCCAAGCGAACACGGAGCCGTACGGCTAACACGCTTGCTCTGACAGTCGGCCAATGCCGGCCCTCGTGATCGTAACTGTGCTCGGAAGGATCGCATGAGGTCGATACGCGCGATAAGCGCGACGTTTGCCGGCGCGGCCGCGATTGCGGTCAGCACAGCCACTATGGCGCAGCAATGGCCGACGCGAGCGGTCACGGTGGTGAGCCCGTTTATCGGCGGCACCACCTACGACCTCGTTGCGCATCTTGTGCTCGATCAGGTCGCGCGGCAGCTCGGCCAGCCCTTTGTCGTGGAGAACCGGCCCGGCGGCGACGGATCCGTTGGCGTCGTCGCGGCGGTGCAAGCCGCGCCGGACGGTTACACGTTGCTGCTGAGCACGTCGTCGATGAGCGCCGCGGTCATCCTGCACAAATCGCTGCCTTATGACGCGCTGCACGATCTGGCGCCGGTGGCGATGTTCGGCGGCGAGCCGAGCATGCTACTGGCGGCACCGGGCAAGGGCATTTCGACCGTGGACGACCTCGTGGCGGCAGCCAAGGCGAATCCCGGCAAGCTCAAATTCGCCTCCGTCGGCATAGGCTCCGCCTCGTATCTCGCCGGCGAGCGCTTCAGCGAAGTGGCGGGACTGAATGTCCAGCACGTTGCCTACCGTGGCCCGGTCGAAGCCCTCAACGATCTGACTGCCGGGCGCGTCGATTTCTATTTCGTGCCGATCACACCGGCGCTGCCGTTGGCCGCGCAAGGCAAGGCGGTGCCGCTCGCGGTCAGCACGATCGCGCGTTGGCCGCCGTTACCCGACCTCCCGACGCTCGCCGAAGCGGGCTATCCGATATCCACGTTTCTGATCTGGTGCGGGCTCTCGGCTCCGGTGAAGACGCCGCGCCCCATCGTCGACAAGCTGAACCAAGCCGTCGGCAGCGCGCTTGACCTCCCGGCGATTAAATTGAGGTTGCAGCGCATGGGCTTTAAGGCGGCGCAGATGGACCCGGATCAATACGGACAATTCATCGCCGACGACGTGGCCGCGACGATTGCACTCGGCAAAAGCGCACACATTGAGCCGTCGGATTGAACGAAAAAAACGACAGCGGCGAGCGTTTCGCGCGGTCATGCTTTAGAAAAACAGCAAGCAGGCGTCGCCGTACGAGTAGAAGCGATAGCCGCCGGCGATGGCATGCGCGTAGGCGCGCTGCATCGTGGCGAGGCCGCAGCAGGCACAGACCAGCATGAACAATGTCGAGCGCGGCAGATGGAAGTTGGTCAGCATGGCATCGACGGCGCGAAAGCGGTAGCCGGGCGTGATGAACAACGCGGTCTCGCCGGAGAACGGCGCGAGCGTGCCGTCGGCGGCGGCGGCGCTTTCGAGCAAGCGCAGCGACGTCGAGCCGACGGCGACGATACGGCCGCCGGCACGATGCGTCGCGTTCAGCGCCGCGGCGGTTTCGGCGCTCACGCTGCCCCATTCGGGGTGCATCTTATGGCCCGATGTGTCGTCGGCCTTGACCGGCAGGAACGTGCCGGGCCCGACATGCAGCGTCACGCGATGCAGATCGATGCCGCGCTCGCGCAAGCCTGCGGTAAGCGTGTCGGTGAAATGCAGCCCCGCGGTCGGCGCCGCGACCGAGCCTTCCTCGCGCGCGAACATGGTCTGGTAATCGGTGCGGTCTTGCTCGTCGACGTCGCGGCGGCTTGAGATATAAGGCGGCAACGGCATGTCGCCGCGCTCGGCCAGCGCCTGGTCGAGCACAGCTCCGGTGAAGGCAAAGGCAAACGTCACCTCGCCGCCTTCGGCCTCCTGCCCTTTTTGTTCGACGGTGGCGTCGAGCTGTTCGAGAAAGCAGACCCTCCCCTCGCCGCCGAAACGCACGATATCGCCGACCGCAAGCCGCTTGGCCGGCTTGACCAGCGCACGCCAGCGCGACCCGTCGAGCCGCTGGATCAGCGTTGCCGAGATAGCCGGCTCATGGTCGCCGCGGCCGAGCCTGCGGCCGTGCAGATTGGCGGGAAACACTTTGGTGTCGTTGACGACAACGGCGTCGCCCCGGCGCAACAACGCCGGCAGATCGCGCATGCTGCGGTCCTCGAGCTCGACCGGTGCGCCACTAACGGACGGCTGCCGCACCACCAGAAGCCTGGCGGAATCGCGCGGCACCGCCGGCCGCAGCGCGATGCGGTCCTCCGGCAGCGTAAAATCGAACATGTCCGTGCGCATTCTTTTAAATCCGTATCCCGGATGCAGTGCTGCACTGCTGTTCCGGGATCGTTTCAGGCTCAGCGTGTGTAACGGTCCCGGTTCTGTAGCGCACCACTTCGTGCTGCGCTGCGCCCGGGACGCCGTTTCCACCAGGTATCAAACTGCATTACAACGCGCATATCGCAACCTTTGGCGCGGCAGGCAACGTGACACCAGATGCGACGAGCTGCGCCGTGATCCAGGTCAAGCCCGGCATCGGCGATGTCATCTGGCATCTGCCCTTCATCCGCGCCATCGCCACCGCGGCGCCGGGCGGACGCGTGACGTTTCTGGCGCCGCCGTCGAGCCACGCCAAAGAGCTGCTCGCGGCCGAACCGGGCATTGCCGAGACGGTGTATTTCGAGCACTCCGGCTCGGAACTCAAACGCGGCATCAATCTGATCCGGTTGGTAGCGCTGTTGCGGCGCAACCGTTTCCGTTCGATCTGGATTCTCGACCGAACTCTTCGCCCGGCGCTCGCCGCCAGACTCGCCGGCATACCGGAACGCATCGGGCTCGGGCTCGGGCCGCAAAGCGTCTTCATCAGCAATCCCGGCATCGATCGTAGCCACTTTCACGATCATCCGATCGATTGGCTGCATGCGCTGATGGCGGCAATGAAAGTGCCGCTGCAATCGACCGAGCCGGATCTGCGGCTGCCCGAAGTAACGCTGGCAGCGGTCGGCGAAAAGTTTAAGTCCTGCGCCCGGCCTTGGCTAGCGCTCGGCATCGGCGCCTCGCATCCGGACAAGGACTGGCCAGACGAGCACTGGGCGGAATTTACCGCCATTGTGCGCCGGCGTGCTGCCGGCACGGTGTTCTTGATCGGGGGCGCTGTGAATTTCGCGCGTGCGCAGAAATTCATTGCCGGCAGCGCCGGCATGGCCGCGGTCAACGGTTGCGACCTTGGTCTGGTCGAAGCCGCCGCCTTGTTACGCCATGCCGATCTCTTTGTCGGTCCGTCCTCGGGGCCGATGAATCTGGCGGTCGCCGGCGGCACGGATGCGTTCGGATTGTTCGGTTCGAGCCCGGTCCTGACCTATTCGAAGTTCATCCATGCAATCGAGCCGCCCGGCGGACAATCGCCCGACGGCATGCGGCGGATTTTGCCCGCGCAAGTTTTTGAGCACGTCGCGCCTTATCTCGCGCAACAGAAGTCGCGCCCGTAGCAGCCGGCTACTTCGCGTCGGCCGCCACCTGCATTTTGATAATGCGGTCGGGATTGGACGGCGGCTCGCCGCGCTTGAGCTTGTCCACCACGTCCATGCCAGAGACCACTTCGCCGATGACGGTGTACTGGCCGTTGAGAAAATCGCCGTTGTCGAACATGATGAAGAACTGGCTGTTGGCGGAATTGTTGCTGCCGCCCTTGCGCGCCATGCCGACCGTGCCGCGGGTAAACGGTTTCTCGGAAAACTCGGCTTTGAGGTCCGGGTAGGACGAGCCGCCGGTGCCGTTACCATGTTGGCCGTCGCCGGTTTGCGCCATGAAGCCGTCGATAACGCGATGAAACGGCACGTCGTCATAGAACTGCTCGCGCGCCAACATCTTCAAGCGCTCGGCGTGGCCGGGCGCGATGTCGTTGTGCAGCTTGATCACGATCGTGCCGGGCGTGGTCTCGACGATCAGCGCGTTTTGCGGATCGACGCCGGCAGGCAATTGTTTGGTTTCGGCCATGTTCGCTTTCCTCTTTATTTCGGCAGTTCGTCGCCCAAGCGATAATAAATCTGCGCCGGGCTACGGCACGATGGTCGCCGTCTTGATGTAATCGAGCTTGGGAAACTCTTTCATCAAATAGGCGTTCCCTTCGCTTTGGATACGGCCCTGCGCCGGACCCGCCCCTCCCGGCGCGCCCTCGCCGTAGCCGCTGTAGAGCGCGTCGACGACTTCCATACCCGAGACGACCTGGCCGAACGGCGCAAAGCCGCCGCTATCGAGCCGGGCATTGTTGCCGTAATTGATGAAGACCTGGGTGGTTCGGGTGTTGGGGCCCCGCGTCGCGAAGGTGATCATGCCGCGGGTATTGCTTTGCCGCACCGGATCGTCGGCGATGGCGGCGTCGCGCCATACCGCCGCAAGGCGCGGGTCGGCATTGATGCCGAACTGCACCATGAAGCCGGAGATGACCCGGAAGAACCGGGCATTGTCATAGAAACCATTCTTGACCAGATTATAGAACCGGTCCGCGCCAAGCGGCGCCCAGTCGCGATGCAGTTCAACGACGAAGGGGCCCTTGCTGGTATCGAATTTGACTTTGTAGGTCGCCGGGGCTTGCGCGGTGAGCGCCGCCGGATTGGTAAGCCCCTGGCTCCAGGCCGGCGCGGCGATCGTCAAGGCAAGCACAAGGGCGGCAAGGCGGATCATGTCGTCTCCGGAATGAGAGTTTAGCTCTTCGCGAATTTCTTCTTCAGCCGCGCCGCGACTTGCCTCGGCACGAAGGCCGAGACATCGCCGCCCATGCCGGCGATTTGCCGGACCAAAGTAGCGGTGATCGGGCGGACCGCGGGCGCGGCCGGCAGGAATATCGTCTGCACGTCCGGCGCCATCGCGGCATTCATGCCGGCCATCTGCATCTCGTAGTCGAAATCGGTGGCATCGCGCACGCCGCGCACCAGCAGCGTGGCCCCTTCGCGGCGCGCCGCGTTCACGACCAGATCGGCAAACGTCGTGCAGGCGATCTCGCAGCCCGCGGCGCGGCCGAGCGGGGTACAAATCTCGCTCAGCATGGCAAGCCGTTCGTCGGCCGAGAACAGCGGCGTCTTGCCGGGATGGATGCCGATGGCGAGCACCAGCCGGTCGGCAAGGTGGACCGCCTTGCCGATGACGTCGAGATGGCCGTTGGTGATGGGATCGAACGATCCGGCAAAGAGCACGACGCGTGGCGGGGTTTTTGGCATGGGCGCGGTCTAGCCCGCGCCTAGGGCGACCGCAAGATGGCTTCGCAGCATCGATCAAGCGACCAGCGCGGTGCCCGGCTGCCGCCGAGAAACGACGAAAATCGCCTAAGACAGGCGCGCCATAACAAAAATAGTGCTGTGTCTGTAGAGACTTAACGCCAATCCGTCAAACTGTGATCCACGTCAACGAGCCGTTTGACCGTCGCGGTAAAAATTCACCTCGGCTGACAAGCAACCATGACGCCCCACCGCGCGTTCGCTTGATGAGCGTCAAAGGTTGCAAACAGGGATGGGTGTCATGATCAAGACCGTTTACGCGATCGCCGTCGCTGCGATCGTGGCGGCTTGTTTTGTCGCGTTCCCGAGTTTGTCGTTTCAAGTCGAGGCGAGTTCGCCGCTGCCGGGCGCCAAAGCTGATCGGGCCGATATGCGCCCGCTCGGCACGGACTGTTCGCAAAACGCCTGGCCTTACTTCGAAGCCGCGTGCCTGCGCGACGCCAGCCGTCCGCTGGCCCAACCGCAGCAAGTGCGGATCGTGCCCACGGACCGCGTGGCGAATACAAATTCGCCGCTCCGCTAAAGCAGCCCGATCCACGGGCCAAGCCTAACGATTGTTTGCCGTGTCACTTTTGGCGGAAGGTGCTTCCCCCACCTTCCGCCTGAATTTTTTGTTGGCCCGGGTCGTCGTTCATCGCGCCGCGCGATTTAGCCCGAGCGCCATGACGATCGGCGACCATTTGGCGCTGTCCGATTTAATCTGCGCGGTGAAGTCGGTGGGCGTGCCGCCGAGCGGGTCGAGGGTGAGCTTCGCGAGCGCGTCGAGGAGTTGCGGCTTCTTTAGCCCGTCATTGATGGTGGCATTGAGCTTGGCGACGATCGGCGCCGGCGTATGCACCGGCGCCAATAGCCCGGTCCAGGCGGTGGTGACGAAATTCGGATAGCCGCTTTCGGCCATCGTCGGCACCTCCGGCAATTGCGGGATGCGTTTGGCCGTCGTGACCGCAAGCGCCCGCAATCTGCCGGCCTTGATCAGCGGCAACAGCACGGTCGTGCTTTCAAAGGTCATCTGCACATTGCCGGCGACGAGGTCGTTGATCGAGGGACCGCCGCCTTTGTAGGGCACGTGCACGATGTTAATGCCGGCCTGGGCCTTGAACATTTCGCCGATCAGATGCGGCAAGACGCCGATGCCGCCCGAAGAGAAGTTGACCTTGCCGGGATTGGCCTTGGCGTAGGCGACGAGCTCGGCCACGGTCTTGGCCGGCACGGCGGGATTGACCACCAGCACGTTGGAGCTCGCGGCGACCAGTGCGATCGGGGCGTAATCGGTGAGCGGATTGTAGCCCGCATCGGGGTGCAGCAGCGGCGCGATGACAAGCCCGCTCGCGCTCGAATAGAGCAGCGTATAGCCGTCGGGCGTCGCCTCGGCAGCGTCTTTCGAGCCGATCGTGTTGCCGGCGCCGGCGCGGTTTTCGATGATGAAAGGCTGGCCCAGCGCCGTCTGCAGATAATTGGCGGTAATCCGCGCCATGACATCGACCGGACCGCCCGGCGGCGTCGGTACGATGATCTTGACCGGCCGGCTGGGATAGTCCTGTCCTTGTGTTTGCGCCTGCGCCGACGCCGGCCCGGCGAAAACGCCCATCGCCAATAGCGCGGCAAGCAAGACCACCGGCATCGCCCGCATTATCGGCAAAACCTGCATTGCACGCCCTCGGATCATCCGTTTCCCCCTTTTGTCTCGTTCTTCCACGGGAACTGGCCTAATCTAGCCCGATGTTTGGGATTTTAACCACTCTGCACCGCCTTCACCCTCAGCTTGACCCCCTCTTGGCGCGTGTCTAAGAGCCGCACGCTATGATCGTCCTGATCGACAATTACGACAGCTTCACCTTCAACCTGGTGCACTATCTCGGTGAACTGGGCGCGGAGGTGGAAGTGCAGCGCAACGACAAGGTGACGAGCGCGGCGGTCATCGCCGCCGACCCCGATGCCATTGTGCTGTCGCCTGGACCCTGCACGCCGAAAGAGGCCGGCATCTGCCTCGATCTGATCGCGCAGGCCGCCGCCACCATCCCGATCCTCGGCGTCTGTCTCGGCCACCAGGCCATCGGCGATGCGTTCGGCGGCAAAGTGGTCCGCGCTCCGGTGCCGGTGCATGGCAAGCTGTCGGAAATCCGGCACCACGGCAGCGGCATTTTTCGCGGCATCAATGCATCGTTCCAGGCCACGCGCTATCATTCGCTCGTGGTCGACCGGGACAGCATGCCGCGCGAATTGACCGTCACCGCGGAGACCGACGGCGGTCTGGTCATGGGCCTGGCGCATAAGCGATTGCCGACGTACGGCGTGCAATTCCATCCCGAGAGCATCGCCTCGGATCACGGCCACCTGCTGCTGAAAAACTTTCTCGATATCGCGGCGGCCTGGAATGCTTCGACCGGACGGCGCGGCGCCGTCCCACTGCCCCCCTCCTTTCCTCCCCCGCTTGCGGGGGAGGAAAGGAGGGGGGCGCGGGTCAATTGAGGGCAGCACCGTGACCGTGGAGTTCAGGGCGCTCATCGCCAAGGTTGCGACCGGCGCCGCGCTCGGCCGCGAGGAAGCGGCCGGCGCCTTCGAGCAGATGATGGCGGGCGAAGCGACGCCGTCGCAGATGGGCGCGCTCCTGATGGCGTTGCGGGTGCGCGGCGAGACCGTCGACGAAATCACCGGCGCCGTCACCGCGATGCGGGCGAAAATGCTGCGGGTCGTGGCGCCGCCGGACGCCATCGACGTTGTCGGCACCGGCGGCGACGCCTCGGGCTCGTTCAATATTTCGACCTGCGCGGCGCTCATCGTCGCCGGCGCCGGCGTACCGGTCGCCAAGCACGGCAACCGCGCGCTGTCGTCGAAATCCGGCGCGGCCGACGTGCTGGCCGCGCTCGGCGTCAATATCGACCTCAACCCCGAGCAGATCGGCTACTGCATCCGCGAAGCCGGCATCGGCTTCATGTTTGCCCCCTCGCATCACCCGGCGACGAAGAACGTCGCGCCGACCCGGGCCGAACTCGGCACCCGCACGATCTTTAACTTGCTCGGTCCTCTGTCCAATCCGGCCGGCGTGAAGCGGCAGATGGTCGGCGTCTTTTCCAAGCATTGGACCGAGCCGTTGGCGCAAGTCTTGAAGAATCTCGGCGCCGAAAGCGTCTGGGTGGTGCACGGCTCCGACGGGCTCGACGAAGTCACGACGTCGGGACCGACCAGCGTCGCCGCGCTCGAAGACGGCGTCGTCCGCAGTTTCGAGATTTCGCCGGAAGACGTCGGCCTGCGCAAGGTCAAGCCGGAGGAATTGCGCGGCGGCGATGCGGCGACCAATGCGCGGGCCGTGCAAGAGGTGCTGGAAGGTAAGCAAACGGCATTCCGCGACGTGGCGCTGCTCAATGCGGCCGCGGCCCTTGTCGTCGCCGGCAAAGCGAAGACTCTGAAAGCGGGCTTCGATCTCGCCGCCCAGTCGGTGGATTCCGGCGAGGCCGAAGGCCGGCTCGACCGGCTCATCGTAGTCTCCAACGATGGCTGACATTTTGGCAAAAATCGCGGCCTACAAGCGCGACGAGATCGCCGCGGCCAAACGCAGCCGCCCGCTGTCCGCGCTCGAACGGGAGGCCGAGGACGCCGGCGCGCCGCGCGGCTTTCTGCACGCCATCGAACGGCGGCTCGCCGGCGGCGATTACGCGCTGGTCGCCGAGATCAAGAAGGCGAGCCCGTCGAAAGGCCTGATCCGCGACCAGTTCGACCCGGCTGCGCTTGCGGCCGCCTACCAGACTGGCGGCGCGAGCTGCCTTTCGGTCTTGACCGACACGCCCTCCTTCCAGGGCGCGCTTGCGCATCTTCGCCTCGCTCGCCAGGCCTGTACACTTCCCGTCCTGCGCAAGGATTTCATGTATGACACCTATCAGGTGACGGAGGCCCGCGCCTGCGGCGCCGATTGCATTCTCATCATCATGGCCGCGGTCGACGATGCCTGCGCCGCCGAGCTCGAACAGGCAGCCTTTGCCCTGGGTATGGACGCGCTCATAGAAGTCCACGATGACAAAGAGTTGGAGCGGGCGCTTCGCCTGAAATCGCAGCTCATCGGCATCAACAATCGCGATCTGAAAAGTTTTGCGACAACGCTTGCGACCTGCGAACGGCTGGCGCGCCTCATTCCGCCGGGTCGTGTCATTGTCGGCGAGAGCGGCATCTTCACTCCGGACGATCTTGCGCGGCTCGCCAAGGCCGGCATTTCGACGTTCCTGGTGGGGGAAAGCCTGATGCGGCAAGACGACGTCGCCGCCGCCACGCGCGCGCTGCTCGCGCGCCAAGCCGCGCTCGCGTCGACCCGGTAAACGCTGTGGCGAGACGCACAAAGAAACTCACGCATCTGAGCGCTCGCGGCGAAGCCCGCATGGTGGACGTTTCGGCAAAACCGGAAACCGCGCGCATGGCCGCGGCCGAGGGCCGCGTCATTATGCAGCCGACAACGCTTGCCATCGTGCGCAAAGGCGACGCCAAAAAGGGCGACGTTCTCGGCGCCGCGCGTATCGCCGGAATCCAGGCCGCCAAGCGCACCCACGAATTGATCCCGCTCTGCCATCCGCTTGCGATCTCGCAAATTGAGGTCGACCTTGCTCCCGACGCCAAACTGCCGGGCGTCGTCGTTACGGCCCGCGTCAAGGTCGCGGGCAAGACCGGGGTCGAAATGGAAGCGCTCACCGCGGTAGCGGTGGCCTGCCTCACCATCTATGACATGGTCAAAGCGGTCGAACGCGGCATGCGCATCGAAGGCATCCGGCTCGTCGAAAAGCGCGGCGGCCGCTCCGGCCACTACCGCGCCAAGCACTACTGGGCCAAGCACTACCGCGCCAAGCACTACCGCGCCAAGAGCGAATAAGGAGTGATGCCGTGGCGTTGCTTTCGGTCACCCAGGCGCTCGAACAGGTGCTGGCGCATGCAAGCCCGCTGCCGGTCGACGAGGTTCCGCTCGACGAGGCCGACGGCTGCGTTCTGGCCTACGATCTGAAAGCGCTGCGCACCCAGCCGCCGGCCGACGTCTCCGCCATGGATGGCTACGCCGTACGCGCCGCAGACATCGCCAAAGCTCCGGTGCATCTGAGGGTGATCGGCGAGGTTCCTGCCGGCAGGCCGTTTGCGGCAACAGTCGGCGAAGGACAGGCGGCACGCATTTTCACCGGCGGTTTCGTGCCCGACGGGGCCGACACCGTGGTCATTCAAGAAGTCACCACGCGCGACGGCGATCGGGTCGAGGTGCAGAAACCCGCGAGCAAGGGACGCAATGTCCGGCCGAAAGGTTTGGATTTTCGCCAAGGCGACGTGCTGCTCGCCAAAGGTCACCGGCTCACGGCGCGCGATCTCGGGCTTGCCGCTGCAATGAACCATCCGCTGGTGCCAGTCTATCGCCGGCCGAGAATTGCGCTGTTCGCGACCGGCGACGAGCTGGTGCCGCCCGGACAAGAACCCGGACCGGGCCAGATCGTCTATTCGAACGGTTTTGCGCTGGCCGCGCTCGCTCGCGCGGAAGGCGCCGAGGTGACCGATCTCGGACTGGTCCACGATACGCTCCAAGCGACCCTCACCGCCATTGCCGACGCGCGCGGAATTCCCGCCGACATTCTGGTGACCACCGGCGGGGCCTCGGTCGGCGACTACGACCTCGTGCACAAGGCTTTCGCCAAAGAGGGAATGGATCTGTCGTTCTGGAAGGTCGCGATGCGGCCCGGCCGGCCGCTGCTGCACGGACGGCTCGGCGCCATGCAGGTGCTCGGCCTGCCCGGCAATCCGGTGTCGTCCTATGTCTGCGCCGTCCTGTTCCTGGTGCCGCTGATCCGCCGCATGAGCGGGCGTAGCGATCTCGCGCCCCCGACCGAATCGGCGCTGCTCGGCGTCGACCTGCCGGAAAACGACGAGCGCGCCGATTACCTTCGCGCGACGCTGACACCGGGTGCGGAGGGTCTCGTGGCAACACCGTTTGCGGTGCAGGACAGTTCCATGATGGCGCCGCTCGCCAAGGCGAATTGCTTCGTTGTCCGAGACCCTTACGCGCCCGCGGCAAAGGCGGGCAGCCGCTGCACGATCGTTAAATTCGAGCGTTAAGCGGGCGTTGGTGCCCACGCTCGTTTTCTTCACTTCAAATTAAATGGTTGCGGAACACATATGGAACGGATAGTGTCCGTTCATGCTTTGTTTCGACCGGAAGCGGCCTTTGCGGGAACTTCCGGCTCCAGGGGAGGAACCGCCGAATGTTGACGCGCAAGCAAGCCGAGCTGTTGCGGTTTATCCACGAGCGCCTCAAGGAAGCAGGCGTTCCCCCTTCCTTCGATGAGATGAAGGATGCGCTCGACTTGCGCTCCAAGTCGGGCATCCATCGCCTCATTACCGCGCTCGAGGAACGCGGCTTCATCCGCCGCCTGCCCAACCGGGCGCGCGCCATCGAAGTGATCAAGCTGCCGGAATCGATCGCCAACGGCCTCGGCTCGGGCCGTTCGCGCGGTTTCACGCCGAGCGTCATCGAGGGCAATCTCGGCCGCGTGCGCACGGCTTCCGAGGACGACGGCGGCCGTCCGGTCGCAGTGCCGGTGATGGGCCGCATCGCCGCCGGCACCCCGATCGAAGCCATCCAGACCCGCAGCCATACCATCAATATGCCGCCCGATCTTCTGACCACGGGCGAACACTTTGCATTGGAAGTGCGCGGCGACTCGATGATCGAGGCCGGTATCCTCGACGGCGACATGGCGCTGCTCAAACGCACCGATGCCGCCGACACCGGCGACATCGTCGTCGCGCTGATCGACGACGAGGAAGCAACGCTCAAGCGGTTCCGGCGCCGCGGCGCCTCGATCGCGCTCGAGCCGGCCAATACCGCCTATGAGGTGCGCATCCTGCCGCCCAATCGGGTCCGCATTCAGGGCAAGCTCGTGGGATTGTTCCGGCGTTATTAGCCGTCATTCCGGGGCGCCGCGGAGCGGCGAGCCCGGAATCCAAATCCACAAGCCAGCCAGAACTACTATTGATCCGCTTCGATATCGTCTTGGAGCGGCGTGGCATCGTGCGCGGCCGCGTTTTGGTCCGAGACCGTCGGCGCGCTTTCTCGGTGCGGCGGCGCCGGCGCCCATGGCCGATCGAAATTTCTCGGCCGCGCGGAATCGATAACGAAGCCCGCGCCGTCGCGGCGCAGCGTCAGTGCGCCACGGTCGTACCAGGTCCCGCGCTTGATGACCTTGGCTGCGCAATCGGGCGGCGGATCGTCGTGCACGGCGAAGATCAGGTTCGCACGAGCGCAATCATCCTCGAACGCAGCGGGTTCGACCGCATAGGCCACGATGGAGCCGTCGGCGAGCTTGCCGATGCAGCCCGACGGATCGCAGGCGATGCCCTGCCGCAGGCTGCGGTCATGCGCATCGCGTGCATCGCCGTCGGCGACGAGCCAGTCCTCGACGGCAAAATTGTCGCGGCCCACATGCAACACGGCAAGTCGTCCGTTAGCCCCGCGCAGCGCCACGCTCTCCCCGTCTGCCGACACCAGCAAATCCGGCCGTGGCGTCGTCAGCGCCCAGGCTGCGGCGACAAGCATGAGCGGCACGCCGCTCAGCCGTAATGGCGTGCGCAACAGACACAGCAGCAGCAAACCCGCGGTACAAAGCAGCAGCGGCCCGGTGCCGAAGACGGAGATGGCCCCGACCGCGCCCGGCAGATGCGCCACCCACAGCACGACGCCGATAATCCAGCTGATACCGTCACCCATCAGCCGCCAGAACACGCCATCGAAGCCGAGTGGCAGGGTCAATACGCCAAGAATGCCCATGGGCATGACCCAGACCGAGACCACCGGCATCGCCAGCACATTGGCCAGCACGCCGTAGGGAGCCAAGCGATGAAAGTTGTAGGCGGCGTAAGGCAAGGTGGCGAGCCCGGCGACCACCGAGCTAAAGGCGATCGTCGCGACCTCGCGCCATCCCCGCAGCGCCAGGCGGGCGCGCCAGCCGGATGCGGTCCCGGCATGCGGCAACGGCAGCCCATATTGATAGGCAGCGATCAAAGCGAGCGTTGCCGCAAACGAGAGCTGGAAGCTCGGCGTCAATACAGCCTGCGGCGCTAAAGTGAGGACCACGAAGGCGGCGATACTCAATGTCCGGAAAGTCAGCGTCGGCCGATCGACCATCACGCCAGTGAGCACGATGGCGACCATGATGAAGGCACGCTGGGTGGCCGTTCCGGCTCCGGAGAGCACCAGATAAAAGGCTGCGGCGAGCAACGCGATCGCTGCGGCCCATTTCTTGATCGGCTGACGGCTTGCCAGCGAGGGGATCAAAGCAAGCCCGCCGCGAACGAAAAAGAATATGATCCCGCTCACCACCGCCATATGAAAGCCGGCAATCGCCAGCACATGGACGAGGCTGGAGACGTAGAAAGCGTCTTTCACCGCGGGCGAAACCTCGCCGCGCTTGCCGGTGATGACCGCCGAGGCGATGGCGCCTTCGTCGCCGGGAATGACGGCGCGGATGCGCTGGTCGATGCCGTCGCGCATTGCTTCGACGACCGCGGTGGTGCGCAACCATGCGCCGCCGCTCGCTGCCGGCGGCGCTGCGGTCTTGATCCCGCCAAGCACGAAGCCGGAGGCGCCGAGCGCGGAAAAATACATGTCGCGTGCGAAATCGTAACCGCCGGGCCGCAGCGGCGGAAGCGGCGGCAACAGATCCGCTTTGAACGTTACCAACGATCCGACCGGTGGCGCGGTTCCCGGACGAAGGACGACACGCACGCGCGTTAGCTCGGGGTCCAGGCCGCGGCCTTCCATCGTACGCGTGCGCACGACGATGCGGTCGCTGCGCTCGCGTTCTTCGCGCGCCTCGACAAAGCCGGTGACGGTTCTGCCCCACGCCGGGTGGCGCAGCACCGGATGGGCGATCCAGGCCGTGTGCAGCGTTGCGCCGGCGAAGCTGACGGTAAGCGCAGCGAGCGCCGCCGCCAACGCAAAGCCGAAGCTGCGCCGGCGCGCCATGATCGCGATCGCCACACCAAGGGTCGCCAGCGCCAGCGCCGCCCAAACCGCGGGTTCACGCTCGGCGGAGAAATAGACCACGTCCCCGAAGCCGTAAGCGACCGCGAACCACGGCACCATGCGGCCGGCGCCGAATTCGGCCGCTGCCCAGTCGCGGATGCGGACGGGCACGACGAATTGGGTGCCCCGCCAAGCCAGTCCGGACGCTGTGCGGATGCGGCCGGTCGGCCAAAAATCCGGCCACGTCGATGCGCCCGTTCGCGCGCGGTTCTCGACTTTGTCGTCTTGCGCCACTGCGCGTCCCCAGCGCGCTGACCCCACCCTTCCCTCCCCAGCGTGCGGGGGAGGGTTAGGG